>Ga0209589_1000432_pt1 | contig 58136 bp, 34 predicted proteins | sample CowpeawhiteBW_FD_187525 | JGI IMG/M metagenome (GOLD analysis project Ga0209589, IMG submission 187525) | Root nodule microbial communities of legume samples collected from California USA - Cow pea white BW (SPAdes) (version 2) | ecosystem: Host-associated > Plants > Roots > Nodule | place: USA...
AATGAATAAACAAAAAGCTAATGAGATAAAAAATAATGTTTTCATTATCAAGTGAGACAAGAGACAAGAAAGGAAGAGGATAAATGAGAAATGAAAGCAAAAATAATTTTGTGTCTAACTTTTTTTTCTTAAAATACAAAAAGAAAATATATGAAATGAGAGATTATTACAATTTGTGAAAAAACTAAAAAGAAAAAATAAGAAGGGAAATAAAAATTATATTAATAAATATTTGGTTTAAGTACTCTTTTGATTTATGTTTCCGTTTAAAAATGTTAAGTTGGTCCTCCAATCCTTTTAGTCTCAATTTGGTCCCAAATTTTTGAAAAACTAATGCAATTTTGTCTTTTACTTAAATTTTTTGAAACGGGTAGATGATTTTTTCATTAAAATTGAAACTCTTAATATGAATGATTTGCTTTGTTGATGTGATTAATATAATCCTAGTGTCAATTTTTTTTTACAAAAATAGAAATCAAACCAGAAATTAAGCTTAAATATTTTTATTCTTTATTATCTATTAACATTAAATACACCATTTAATTTTCATCAATTTCTAAAATATATTACCTATGATTTAAAAAATTCAATAAAATTTTAATTATATATATATATATAATTTAAAAAAAAAATAAAAATTAGGGGGTGTAACATGCCTAAGGAATATTGCTTATTTTAAATAAATAAGTTTTTCAATTAAAATAAATACCACATTAATTATAACTATTTCCCCAAAACGCGGGAAATTTAAAATCATAATTAGTACCATACATAATCCGAATGTACCATAGCGTTATTTACAAGTGATATTAAAATTTAACAGAAAATATTTACATAAAAAACAAAACAATAGAGTTTCTTTCAAAATCCCAAGTGGCCCATGCTCTCCGTCTCTAAGCAGCTCCTGGCTCACCTGTCACATCATTTGCTCCCGGATAACAAATTATTTGATCATCGCCATACACACACAGATAGGATGAGCTATGCACAATAAAACATAAACAAATATATGTGAAATAAATATGCTTTCCCACCCAAAACAATATAAGTACAAACTCATAATTTCCAAATCACCCAACCATGACCTCATAGTCCTTCATGAGTCATATGCATGAACTAGGTCTTGGGACTTTCCTGTGCTCCCACGAAACTAACTCATTTGTGGTCCAACCCTATGAGCCTATCTCGCTCATAGTCCTGCCCTACGGACTCCTCGCCTACAGTATAAACATCCAAGTCTCACACTTGGACCCTGGCACACATGCAATCACCATACTGTGGACTCCTCGTCCAATAGTAGCTGACGAGAACATTACAGTTCCTTGCCCATCGTGCGCTCGACACATGCAATCACCATACTAAGGACTCCTCGCTCATTAGTAGCCGACGGGAACTCAACCAGTTCCATGCCCATCATGTGTCCAACCTCCGAGCACATCCTAGACCCCTATTGGACTTAGCCCATCAAGCCCAAACATCACACCACATGCATATCAAGTTGATCCTTATGATAAACATCCAAAACACGCTCGCAAACACATAGAAACACAATAATTCACATAAGCTCGCTTAGACTAGGAACCCCTCGCCCAAGCTAAGTCCTTTGCTTCGCTTAGGCTAGTTCGCCTCGCCTAGGCAAGCTTTAAACAACCACAATTACATGTTATCTCGCTTAGGCGAGATTCCCTCGCCTGGGCGAGTTGCACCATCGCTCAAAGCAACACGCTCCCCTCGCCTAGACGAGGAACCACTTAACCATGTCATTTCACATCGCAACCTCGCTCAGGCGAATGTCTCTCGCCTGAGCGAAACAGAGTCGCTCAAAACACCAATACTTCTCGCCTGGGCGAGATATCGTGCTCAAAAGCGCTCAAGTTTCCTCGCGACCTCACTTAGGCGAGCTGTTCCTCGCCTGAGCGGGACTGAGTCGCTCAACATCAAACCAAGGTCGCCTGGGCGAGCAGCGTGACCCCACATCAGACGTGAGGTTCTGCAACTCTCCCCTAGACGAGATAGACTCGCTTGGGCAAGACTTGCAGAGTTCCCTCACTGTCACACACAGATTTTACCCAAAACAGTGTCAAACCATACCACAAAACATGCAATCGATACCAATGTTATTGTAATGGCAATTAGCACCCAGAACAATACTTTTCACACAAAATTGACAACCACATTCGAACATACAATCACCAATAACCCGAAAGGTCAAAACCCTCCTCCCACAACACATTACCCACCCAATGGTTATCCTTCTGCTAGGTTTTCTTTACCCCTTCACATTCATACCACCACTAATAATTAGCAAAATTAAAGCTTATGCTTTACCCACCAAGGTTTGAACCCATGACCTTCCACTCATAAGGCCAAAGCACCACCACTATGCCAAATCACATTTGATGATACCCTCCAATCAAACAACAACTTACATCATCAACCCCATACTCATACATATTATAAAAAGGCAATAATAAAATAACACACATAATTGGCATATATAGGACTCAAACCCAAGTACTCTCACACAATCAAGTACTCTCAACTACATGAGCTAGTACTTTTCCACACCATATTAAACAACAATAATTATCACAACGACGCCTTTTACCCGCATTTATTAATTAATTAATTATTTAATTAATTAATTTCTCGGGTCTTACAGGGGGGACATGGCTCCTCCTTGCCCCATTAAACATCCGCCCTTGAGGATGAGTCAAGTCAGGCTTATGTTAGGCCAAGTCGAGTCCAGCCAAAGTTGGTCAGTGTTAAGTCAGGTGAAACTCAGACGCATCTTAGACTGAGTTGAGTAAGACCCATGTTAGGCCATGTTGTGCCAAGTCAATTTGAATCCACATCAGGTTAACTTAAGTTAAATTCATGTTAGATTGAGTATAGTTAGGCTCCGGTTATATCAAGTTGAATTGAATTCACAGTTTGTGTAAGGTCGAGTCAAGTTTGGCTCATCTCAAGTTGGCCCATTTTGGATCCACCTCAAGCTCAATCCACTTGGGCTTATCTTGAGTCATGTCAAGTTGGATCCATCTCGACCAGAATCATGATATGACCACTTTAGGTTGAACAAGTCTGACCCGTGCAATATGTAAAATATGTATGGGTCAATTTATAATTTAAAAATACGGTTAAATATGTTTTTGATCTCTCAAGTTTTAGTGAAATTTGAAATTAGTCTCTTTTCAAAACTTTTGACCAATTTAGTCATTCATCTTTAAAAATGCATGAATTTAGTCTTTTTAACAAAATTTTGTTAAGTTTATCTGACGTTTCAAGCACATTTCACGATAATATTTGAATTGTTTACACCGTTTGACATATTTTCGCTTCAATGTTAACTTAAATATTATCATAAAATGCGTTTAAAATATTAAATAAATTTAACAAAATTTGATAAGAAGGACTAAATCCACACATTTCTAAAAAGGAGGGACTAAATTGGTATAAAGTTTCGAAGATGGACTAATTTCAAAATTTATTGAAACTTTAGGGATAAAAACATATTTAACCCTTAAAATATCTTAAGGACTTGTGCATTTCTAATTGAAGCATGAGGCAAATTCACTTTCATCAAACCCACTTCATGGAGCTAAGGCTTTTTATAAAAAACCTTATTTTAAAATTAAGTTGGAATTGACGCATGAATTAAGGATTAAATCGACAATTCTATAAATAATGATGTTTTACCATAAATCATTGAGCATCACACGTGTAATTAGTACTCTATATGGTTATAAAATTTAATATTTAATAGATTTTTTTTCACTTTTTATTTTGGGTGATAAACTTCATATTGCTTGCACTTTTGGCCTGTCCTTTCATATACACCATAAACATAATTACTCCTTGTTGGTAAAGTGGTTATGCTAAACAAGAAATTTTGTTTCTCAACTAAATAATTTTGAGTCACCTTAAAGGCGTACAGTATTAAAATCCATCGATTTTCCAAAAAAGTTAAAGAGTGTTATAAACAAAATTAAAAGAAGTCAGAATGCAGAGGTTAAAAAGAAAAAGAGTAAAATGTAAAGATGTATAAAAGCAGGTAAAATATGGAAACTTCTATTTATACCAATATTAAAATAATCTTTAAAATATTAAACAAACTCGATTCTCTCATTTGTCATTATCGGCATCAGATTTACCAAGAATCACCTTAAATTTTACCACTACTCTGTTTCAACTCAACTCAATCTAGTTAACTCCTCTATTTTCTCATAAAATTCTAAACATCCTCAAAATCTATGAATATTTACTCACCTAAAATCCTTACTCTTCTGAAATCAAGTCGAACATAGTGTAATTGAGCATTTTGTGACATACTCTAGATGGACTCAAGAAAAAAAAAGAAGCAATTGATGGGCCATTTTGTAAGTTTGAAGATGGTGTAATCCATAGATTTTGCGTGCTGGGAGATGATTGGATAAGAATGGACTAAAAGGACAAACGAGTTGCGAGGCCTGAACACTGTACCTTTTCCTCTTTTCCTTTTTCACTTCAATACTTCCCCCTTGTGACTTTTGTGTGTGTGCTGTGCCCATACTTTCTAAGGCTGAGGATAGCCCCAGCCGGAAATAGAAACTCAAACCCACCCACTCATCAACTCATTCAACCACCATGTTCTGATATTTCCTCCACCACACACACTCACACACACTCAAATTCACACTCACATACCAACCAAATTAATGCAGATGCAAAGCATGTCAACCACCATGGCTTCCTTTTCCCCTCCCACCCATTTCTCAGCCACTCCTTCGTCGCACCCCAAACCCCGTCTCTTCCACAAGACCCACTTTTTATTCTCTCTCAGGTCCAGGACCCTTGCTAGCTCTTCATTGAAGGCTGCTGCTGCTCCTGAGAACGGCGTCGGGACTGCCGTCGAGCCGCCGCCGGAGCAGGCCGCGCCGGAGTCTTCTCCCCCGCCGCTCGAGAACAGTTCTGTTGGAACCAATGGGGCTGCTGCTGCTCCTGCTCCTGCTCCTGCTCCTGCTGCTGCGGTTCAGATTGAGGAGGTGAAAGTTCAAAGTGGTTTCGTGGATCCGAGATGGGTTTCTGGAACATGGGACTTGACCCAGTTTCAGAAAAATGGCGCTACCGATTGGGATGCTGTAATTGATGCTGGTAATGTTATTATCCCTTGCTCATTGTGCTCGTAATGGTAATGTTTTAAATTTTTTCTTGCTCCTAAATTAAGTTTTGGTTGGTGCCTGTAACCTTTGTACCTTCATACATATATGTTTCTTCGCTGCCTAAAATTTCCCCTCTTCAGTTATTTAAGGTAACCATTTTGCACAGGAAATGTTGCTAATTGGTACAAACTGATGTAGATTTCGTTATGTACATATCTCTTGTTGACAAGAAAAAAGATATACCTTTTGGTGGATTTTTTAGAGTGTAGATGTGTTACATTACGATGTAATTGTGACCTCCCTTCATTTGTCGGCTTGAAGTTTATTCCCCAATTGAAATCAGTTTGCTAATAAAATGGAGTCAATGGGTCTGCATCCAATGTCATTCCTGTATTCCAGTTGATAGAGCATGGTTCATTTTGTGACAGAGGGGTAACTCAGTTTATGTTGGATCAGATTCATATCTGGTTGGTTTCATTTTTTTCCCCTTAAAAAATATATCAACGTGTGGGTGTAATTATTTTCAGAGGCTAGAAGGAGGAAATGGCTTGAGGATAACCCGGAATCATCCAGCAATGAAAATCCTGTAGTTTTTGACACCTCCATCATACCCTGGTGGGCATGGATGAAAAGGTTCCATCTCCCTGAAGCTGAACTACTCAATGGTGAGTTTTGATTTGCATTCCAGAATGAAATTAAAGAATAATTTCTTATGTCAGTAAGATACAAATAAACACTAACATTCTTGTTTTGAGTATCGTGCAGGTCGTGCCGCCATGGTAGGATTCTTTATGGCATATCTGGTTGATAGCTTGACGGGAGTTGGCCTAGTGGATCAAATGGGAAACTTCTTCTGCAAAACTCTTCTGTTCGTGGCTGTGGTCGGAGTTCTTCTGATCCGAAAGAACGAGGACCTTGAAAACCTTAAGAAGCTATTTGATGAGACTACTTTATATGACAAGCAATGGCAAGCAACTTGGCAGGACGAAAATTCAAGCACTCCCAAGAATGAGTAGTGGAATTGCTGTTTTGTAGTTCTCCCCCTTTATGTCTCTTAATACACTTCTCTATTACTCTTTCTAGTAAAAAAAACAGACATGGATATGAATTAGACATTGTATTTCATATCCTTCTCTCGTCCTAGCTCCAAATGACCTAGATAGTTTCTGTTTGTTTGCAATGCGGGAGTTGTTTTTTTCTTAATTAAGAACCCATCAACTTCCAAAAATAATACAACTTTGTAGCAATTCTATCTTTTGTTTTTACCATTTTCAGTTTCATTTTTGTTGCAATCTCCCAAGTATTGATACGTGTACAAAGGTATCAATGATATCAGCTCGTTCAGGGGGTGATTGCAATAGTAGAATTACGCATTACCAAACATTTAAAATGGAAGATAACCTACAAACAACATCGATGACCCGTAAGGCCGTATCGACCTACATGACCAGTACTGAGTAGAAAATGTAAGCATAGGGACGATGTGAAAATTTCCGAACATTTCCGCCTCAGAAATGATCGTTCCATCACTGAACCAAACTTGCCATAATATTCAAGGAATTGAAGCTTATAGAAGTTATGGATATAGGTAAGTCTAGCGTTATCTTACCGTAAAGAAATCATGTTAGGGAAATACAATTTTAATCCAGAACATTTTTTTTGAGATAGAAATCTATTAGTTAAGGTTACATGATTTTAGTTCAATTTTGATTTCAGTTTAAAATGCTCTTAACCAAGATTGTACTATCTTTACATTACTTCTAAGAGCGCTCTCAACTAAAGTTCAGTTTAATACATTTTTTTACAAAATTGTATCATCTTGACACGATTTATCCATATCTTTAATTTTTTTAAAAGTTACCCATTTTAGTAAATTAAAAAAAAAAGGTTACATTACTTTAGTAACAAAAAAAGGCTTGATTTTTAATGTGAGAGCAATCCCCCTGAGGCGATCTTCGTATGGTGGATGTTACTTTCACGGCTATTGTTCTTGCATCTATCAAATTTCTCGCCACATCTCATTAAACACTTTCGGAAAATTATTTTCATAACAGGAGTGAGATGATTATCTCCCGCAAAATATTTCCAAATTTGTTTTTGTATGTTTCGGAAAATAAAATCTGGAACGATAGAATGCCGGGAGAAATTTGATACGGTGCAGGAAGTAAAGGAAGATGAGCCCATGACTAAGATTTGAAAATAAAAAAGCAATAGATTCAAAAACTGCAATCCACTAATACATCAAACTAGAACAACTAGAACATTTGAAACACAAATATGGCTGTAACTATGGCATCATCAACACCAAATGACAAGCACCATACGCATTGGACAGACCAAATGGCGAGAATAATGTTTTATTGGCAAGTCTCTAATGCCTTAACTCGACTGACTAAACCTAGATTAAACCTAGATTAAAGAAATTACAGCCATAAACCCTGCTCTTGCAGGTGCAGATCCTAAGCTTCCCAACCTCTGAGAAGAGTAGCACGAGCAACACGGTTCACTCCAAGAGTGAATGCTCCCATTCGCAAGCCACAGTTATGAATCTTGCACATTGCCTTGATGTCTTGGAAAGACCTGGTCATGTATTTCTTCAGCTCATGATTCACCTTTTCCTCATCCCACATGAAACCTTGAATATTCTGCAAGCACCACAGAAGCAGAAGAAGTTAAACATTAAAATAGATACACAATAAACAGTGTCAAAATAAACTTAAACTTAGTTGAATCTATCTACCTGAACCCATTCAAAGTAACTCACAGTCACTCCACCAGCATTGGCATAGATGTCAGGTAAGATAATGACTCCTTTCTTAGACAAAATCTGCAAAAAAGAAAATCACTCATTACATCTTTACATTATCACCTACGTATATAGCCTGGGGTAATCAACTTACCTCATCCGCTTCAGGGTCAGTGGGATGATTTGCTGCTTCTATTATAAACTTTGCCTTCACGTCAGAAGCATTTTCCCTTCAAAAATAATATACTACGATTAAGTTGGTGTTAAATGGATCAATGTTAAAACAAACATAGAATTTCATACCTATTTAGAACTCCTCCCAGTGCACAAGGGATAAGCACGTCGCATTCATGAACAAGCAACTCATTTGGATCCATGACTTCTGCACCAGGAAAGTCCTTCAGGGTTCCATTGCCCTCATCCTTGTATTTCAGCAGAGCAGGGATGTCGATTCCATTTGTGTTTTTGATAGCACCACTGATATCACTGATAGCAATCACCTTTCCCCCTCTCTCATAAATAGACTTAGCAGCCCATGTGCCCACATTTCCAAAGCCCTGGTGTCATTAAAATCAAATAGATCTTGAAGCTGAGATTCATATGTACACACTAATCATCATACCATGGCAATGGAAATTATTACCTGGATAACAAATGTGTGATCAGCAACGGACTTCCCATATTCAGCAAACAAGGCTTCAGTTGCAAAAACCACTCCAAGACCAGTGGCAGCCTCCCTTCCCAATGATCCTCCAAGATCCTATAGAAAAATGACATTAGCATTCAAAGCAAATCTCCTAATAACTCTAATGTCAAATTTATTTACAGTTCCTAAGGGTATTGTGCATTTGAGACTTACAATAGGCTTCCCAGTCACAACTGCAGGTGAATGACCATGAAACTTTGAATACTCATCAAGGATCCATGCCATGGTCTGTTTCAGTGAAATAGTTAGAGATATATGAAACTATAAAATACAATCAGTGGTAAAAATGTTATTATCAGTACCTGGGCATTAGTTCCCATATCTGGGGCAGGAACATCCCTTTGAACACCGATGAGATCATGAATCTTCTGAGTGAAGACCCGAGTAAGACGTTCTAACTCACTGATACTCAGATCTCTAGGGTTGCAGCCAATCCCACCTTTTGCTCCTCCATAGGGAATGTCTGCTACAGCTGTCTTCCATGTCATGAGCTGAGCTAGAGCATTCACCTCATCTGGGTCAACCTGGCATCAAAATGCAAAAATGATAAAAATGATCATCAAAAGAACTGTGTAGATCAGCCATCTCTTTTAGTCTACCAAAGTGTAGATCAGAACTCTGATGCAGTGTTTATTTAGTATTCCAAAAAAATTTGTTCTGCTGTGATGGAGGAAAAACTTTTTCAAAGGCATTCATGCAATCTCATTATGAGATGTGAACAATTCAAGAAGCATGTAGATTTAGCAAACAGAACAAAACCATTGCATTACAAAAAGTAGATAAAGCCAAGGTTTTGAATTGTAATTGCTTGTGGTTCAGTCAGGTTGAGAAATGCTGCATGTATTTTTTTTTTTTTAATTTGTGATTGGATTCCGCAGATCTACACGGAAATTTTCACATTCAACATATCCATATCCGTCAGGTTGAGAAATGCTGCATGTATGTTGTGATTGGAATCCGCAGATCTCCACGGAAAAGGTCACATTCAACATGCAAATTTCTGTCTGATTGAATTCCGTGTGGATCTCATGATTGGATTATGTGGAAGGAAGGTACCATTTGAAACACACTTTTGGAATTTCATTACAAAGTTACTGTAACAGGTGCAATAATTATTCTGTATGCATCAATTAATGATCAACACCATCAATTAATCTTCAATAGTAAATAATTGGAAATGGAAACTTTCAATAATGATTTGCAATGGCTATTAAATTATAGAGAGAAAATGACAATAGTTCACAGTTCTATATCGTCACTTTCACATAAATAATAATTATAATAAAACAGAGATCACTTTCAAAAAAATAATAATAATAATAGAACTGCGCAGTTCAACACAAATTTCATAAAATAATAACCTAATCTTTTTACATGTCGACTCCAGTATAGACTCAAATGAAATACTTTTGGCCAAAATGCACACTTTAAAGATAAATCATAACATCAAAAGTTCAATTAAACACAAAATCAAATTCAAAACAATGAGAAAACACAAAAAAACATGATATATTCAGACCTCCGGATGATATCGAATCCCTCCTTTCATTGGACCACGAGCATTATCGTGTTGGATCCTGAATCCCACGTAGGAAACCAGAGTTCCATCATCTTTCGGAATCGTGCACTCAACCTGAAAAGATCAGACACAAACAACAGGTAAATCCTTCTCCACACATCCCAGAAACAATAACATGAAAAGATCATAAATTTTTTGATGAGGGTGAGTGAGAAAACAAGCCATGCAAACAAAAGGAGTGAAAATCCATAAAAGGGAGCATATGAAGGTTGAATACCTTGATTTCTCTGAAGGGTATGAGAAGACTCTTCTCAAGCTTGGAATCCAAACCGAGGATACGAGCCGCACGTTGAAAGTTGCGGTTGGTGGCGGCTAGAGCATTCATGGTTGCAAAGGAGAGAATGCAAAGAGAGATGTGAGTGACTGAATGAGTCAAGCGTCACTCAACTCAAAAGAAGAGAATGCAATGGTTATGCAGCATTAGTTGAGTGAGCATGTATTTTTATAGAAGGAAGAGAGAGAAAGTAAGAGAGAGATAAAGTAGGCATTTATTACTTTTTGTTTGACTTGAATCACTCAAACTAATGTAACAGTCATTATGATATATTTTAACAGTTACTTTATTTAATTATTTCATTAATTAGGCATTGATGTATTTTTCCTAAGTGACTCAATCATCTATGTCATTCTTATCTATACAATAATCTTAATATCATTCTTATCTATAAATTTTATTTTTTATATTTCTAACTATCATGATATATTTTTAAAGTAGTTTTTATAAACTAATGATTTTATTGTACAAATAATTAAAAAAAATTAAAATCATTTGCAGTGTATTTTAAATTGCAAATGTAAGATCTTTTGTTCCCATATATTATTATATAAAGGGGTAAATTTACTAATATTCATTATAAAAACAAAATTTAAAATAATAAATTGAGCATATAAATATTTACATTCACCACCAACTAAAATTGAATTCTATCTTTGTTTAATCTTATCATGAACAGTCAAATATAACTCTTTTGTATGAATAATAAATAATTAAAGAACTTAGGACATTAATTAAACTATCTGTTATATTTTTATTATTTATTATTGTTGTTAAGTTTGCTTTTACATTGAATACATAATGTACATTACATATTATATACATAAATATTGGCATTTATTTTATACTAATTATATCAGTTGTTATCTTTATACAATTAATATTATATATAATATATGTGATTATAAATATTTGTAATTTAAATTTTGTATCTTGCCATAACTATTAAAATCTCCTGTAATTATAGTTTATAATTATTAATACATTGATTTAAGAAAATATTCATGCAGCTATATTGAATAACATAATTATTAATACATTAATTTAAGAAAATATTTATTGAGCTATATTGAATAACATTACTATTTATATTATAGTTACAACTATTATTCCATCTCTTACATTAGAAATAAATTTCCTATTAAATGGACATGCATGCTGGAGATTTTACTTTAAGCAAAATAATTCTAATATTATATTTTCTTTTATTAAAAAAAGTGATTTCAACTTAATTAACTGATTTTTTTTATCTAATATCTTAATTTTGTTAATGATATGATTAAATTTAATTTCAATTGGATTTTTCGATTTTGACATCAAAACATGGTATCCATCATATCAAATTACATAAGCGGCTACTTCAATTTACTTCGCTACTTCAATTTACTAATATTGTACATTAATATTGAATGATTAAATTTTATTTTTTTATAAATCATCTCAATATACATAAAAATTAAATATAATTTAAATATTTTAGTTTCATATTTTTCTCAATTATATTAAATATCTTTTTTTAAAACACTTTTGATGGAAGTGTTGTGTATTGTAAGGATTTAATTGTGATATTTTTTATTAGAAAAATATTTATGTACTAAAATAAATATTAATTGTTGGTTATTAAGAAACAATAAAGTATTTAAGTTTTTCTTCTTTTAAACATTAATATATGTAATTTTTGTTCTAATTCTAATGCAATGTTACATGAACATATCATGAACATGACTGTTTTGATAGCTAAAATGAAATTTGCATTTAGTTTCTATCTGGTGCAGGTATAATACCGTTATTTTTATAAAATAAAAATTCTTGAACTTTCACACAATTACCCTTTTATATAAGTGATAAATAGAGAGGTACCTTTCTGATATTAACAAATGAGGTGTTAGTTACATGGTGGAATTAGATTTACTCATAAAATTATTTTATATTCTTTTACAATTAACTAAGTACATAAACTGAAACCATAAACATATTTATATAATTTATATAATTACAGCTACGGTAATATCTAACTATTCTCCATTGTATATAAACGTTAAAAGAATATTTGTAAAGATTGTCCAAACAAAAAAGAGTTCATTAGGTGTCAGTGTATAAGAAAAAATTTAATTACATTATATTAAAAATATTTTGATATTTATCCATATTAGCCCAGAGGGAGAGTTGTTTTATCCTGGTCCAATGAACGTTGTGTGAGATTGTAACTAAGAATTACATAGGTAAATTGTTGTGCAGGATAATACGATAATATTGAGGTGATTGAATGTATGATGAATAACCTGAATCAGGAGATAAATTTGAAAACATTGAAGAGTGTGCGGAACATGTTGGGGAGCGCATTCGCATTGAACATATATTGGGCAGCAGACTGATGATGCACCGATTCGTTTACCGCAGAGGCGCATCTTACGTCGTCTCTGTTTGCTTCTGCCGAATACTATTCACGAAGACTGATTTGCAGGTGTGAAGCGTTATTCACGAAGGCTGATTTGCAGGTAAGGAGCGGGATTGTGGTGAGAGATGAAATGAATTGCAGTGTGGATATGCAAATTTGGTTGTTCTTCTATCGTTTCCAACAATGTAGAGAATAGGGCCAAAGCTAGTTAATTGGGTGCTTCAACCACATACATCGTCCCCTGAAAATATAAAAATTCAAGAAATTCATCGTTTTTTTTGTTGTCTTTTCTGCACAAGCTCCGGTGGTTAAAAGATCAATAATTTCATACCCATATTTTTTTTTATTATGCATAACATTTTTCAATTTTAAATAAAAACTTAAATTTTATTTTAATTTGTTTTTCACTCAATATTCTTATAATTATACCACAATTTTTCTTTAAGGTAATTCGATAAACATTTAATATTATTCATCATAAATATTTTTTAATATATCATATTCATCACATCATATAAATTTTCACAAATTTTCATTTTAAATCTATTCGATTCATTCAGTTTTTATCCAATTCAAACAATCACAACTTCACCACAATTTCTTTCAAATTCATTCAAATTTACTTCTCTATATCCATCTTTTAATCCAAACACATAATTAGTGTTAGTGTAGGTGTCATGTCCCCCTAAATTTAAAAAAAAAAAAATTAGTAGTATATATATATATATTAATAAAACATAAAATTAAATATAATAGAAAAACAAATTTATTGAGATATTTTTTAAATTCTCTTTCATACTTGAAAAGTCTATTTGTGAAAGCTTGAAATGTTTGAAAGGTACCATGTTTAATCTTTGTAAAAAAAAAAAAAAATCTCTTTGAGATTTATAATATTTTTCAAATTCTTTTGTAATGAAAATATTGCACTTTCATGTAAAAAAAGGAAATCTTCATAATATATTTTGTTACTCCTTCAAATTAATTTTCATTTTTTAAGTTTAATTATATTTTAATTTTTAGCAATATTAAAATATAGTTATTTTATTATTTTATTATTTTTTAACTTTTTGTAGGTGTACATCGAGTACATTATTAGTTAGAATTACATATCACTTATCGATATTTTTGTCCTTTAAATAAAATAAAATTGGATTTATGATGATTAAGTCAAGATTCATTTAATATTACAATTAACTTCATATTAATTATCCTTAACCAATGTTTTTAGGACACTGATTAGCAGGACTCTACTTGCTATATATTAATTCTATCAAAATATTGGAGTTTTCTTTGTGAAAGTATGGTAAAGTTTTGAGTTATACGAATCTCAATTTTGATCTTAGTAGGGTAGGGTAATCTGTGACCATCGTACCCATGACTTATTACCTATGATGCATAGATACAATATGTGTATTGGATACGCTAATTTTGAAAATAATAAGACATAATACATAATATATGCATATTAAAAAATATATAATTTATTTTTAAAAAACATGTGAAATATATGATTATTCTTGAGTAAATCCAAATTAAAATCAAATGTATTAAACATTTTCAACATAAAAATTTATAAATTATTGTCATTATAAAACATTATTGGTTTATGTATTAGATATTTTATTGATAAGTATCGGTAAATTATTATAAAATATTGAATACGGATACATGTCAGACACAAATACATTATACAAATTGAAGTATGGGTGCATCATAGCTTATTACTTACCTCCTCATATTAGTTGGTTTTCGTGTGGCGTTATCCTTTCCCAAATTAAAGGTCATAACAGTTCCTTAATCTCATCAACTACTACAAAGGACAAAAATACTATTAAACCTTTAATTTATATAGGAATTATAATTAGTCATTCTTCAATTTTTTTTGTTTAATTTAGTATCTCAACTTTAAAAATACATGAATTTAGTTTTATTAACAAAATTTTATTAAGTTTATTTTACGTTTCAAACACGTTTCTCAACTAATATTGAAGTGAAAATATGCAAACGGTGTAAACAAATCAAATATTATCATAAAACGTGTTTGAATCGTCACATAAACTTTATAAAATTTGGTTAAAATGACTAAATTCACGCATTTTTAAAGTTAGAGAGCTAAATTAAACCTAAAATTTAAAAAAGAGGTTATTTCAATGTTTTTAACATGTGTGATAATTAAAGAATAATTCCATTTTATGAGTAAATAGAAACATCAGAGAACAATTTTATATGGTTATAAATAGATTAGGTTTCTAAAAACCACTATATGGTTAAGATTTTCTACACCAAAGAGTACGCGTTGATTTGGAAGGTGAAGTTGCTTTGCTCTATCTAGTATGAATTTGTGGAGGCTTTCCCTTTTAATTTTGATAAATAACTTTACAAATTCGAGGTTATATAAATGATAATTTTTTATCAAGGCTTAAATTTAATTTTTACTGTAATAATCGGTATCATCAGAGTATTGTCATGATTTATCATTCTCATGTTTTTTCTTTTGGCCTATTTTCTCATCATAATATTTATGTATTTTCAATTAAAATATAATTATTTAATTGTTATTATTTTTTAACTTTTTTTATCAAATAAATTATCAATTATAATATGTAACACTTACTCATGTGTACTTTTATCCTCAAAATAAAATAAAATTATATTAATAATTAGTAAGATCATAATTTATTTAATACTACATTTACTTGTAAATTTTTACAAAATTCAGTATTCATTAATTATACCTTAATTAATATCTTTTCAGAATATTTATCAATCACTTTTTAGTCAATTGCAAAACTAGTAAAGATGTGTTATTGATTTCGAAAAGTGAGCCAAAACTGAACAAAATTATCTTACAAAATTATCTTAACTACAATAAACTACATTTAATTGCATTATATATAAACTAAAAATAACTTAACTATTATAATAAAAATGTAAAAATTGAACTTATTTCAGTTAACTATTAAGTAACTAGTAACTGCACCCAACTGTTTCATTTATTTTTCTTTTCTTCTCTTCGATCCCCTTCTCTCCATTATACTGTGCACTACACTTCCTGATAAATTTTCTCGAACAAGATTATCTTCATAATAGTGAATGCTAAAATGTTATAGAAAACACGCACAGAATAAAATAGTTTGGCCTTAATAATTAAGGTTTTCTCTATAAAGAAAAGGGAGCTAAACAAATTTTCTCAAAAAAAAACAGCAATGAAAAAGTAGTTTTAAAAATAGAAAAAAAAGTTTCAAAAAAAAAATATAATTTACATTATATTATACATTATTTAACTGTTAAAGTTAGTTATAAAGTTCAGATAAATGTTAAAAGGGTAACTGGAAGCCAACCAATCAGCCAGTAGCTTAAAATCAGTAACTCAACCGAAAGTTTTTTAACTATATTATTAATTGTTAAATTATAAATGTTTGATTAAACTATCTTAATAAATATAAAATTAGAAAAATAGATACGTGGATATGGTACTTGTAACACCCTATTTAATTTAATATACGAAATTAAAGGAAGCATTACAAAAAGATAATATAATAGCGCAGTCCTGGAGTTTAAAACTCAACTCCTTACAATCCAAGACACACCACGATGTCCAAAAGAAAACTGGATAAAAAGTTTACAAAGAAAGTATGTAGATCCAAGGACAAACAAGTACATGGGCCTTAGCCCTAAAGAAAAGCCCAATAAAGAAACTAAAAACCAGCCCATGCATGCTATGCAGCGGAACCATCACCTCCCTATTGCCTACGGGTGTTCCTCGCATCTGCTCACATCAACAAGTTAATGATCATCGCAAAAGAGAGTACCACACAGCAGGACACACAACAAAAACAAAAGGGTAAGCTAGAGCCAAAAGTGGTTTTGTCATGCAAACAGATATACTTCCACAGTCAATTATACACATGTCATCCAATCATGTTACGACTCTTCAAATCAATACACTAAGACTCGACTCGACTCATCCGGCTACATATAATCTGGTCGGATTTAGCGGATGCTCGCACTTGTGGTGGATACCTCTGCTCACCCCCGAGCTGTTCACCCCCAAGCTATGTGTTACAAGTGTTACAAATGTTGCAATGAATCAATTCCCTCACACACAAGGTTGGCCCTTAATGAATTTCAGGCCTCCTGCTACTCCCATCACAGGAGTCAATCCACTCTAAGTGAGACTAACTGACCCCTTAGAGTGTCAGGATGCAATCCTTACCTTGAATCCTTACCAAATTATATAGATGGGGCACCACCATGGGCACTCACTAACAGGGGCCATGGAATTATGTCCCGACCATTGAAGCACTATCCTAGAGTCTCACCTAGAGATCCCAAGGATTTACGTACTGACCACATACTATACATATCCAATCAATCATGAAATATTCACCACATATGTCAATATCATATCAATCTTTGTAATCATCCCTCATTCGTATCTCATATTTAGTCAACCACAACTCATCCTTCCCAAAGCCATGAAAATAGAATCGTACATCATGCCAATACCATGCCAAGGAACATCATTCATTTTCCATGAATCCCTCCATATTTCATATCCACTCCATAACCACTCATCATGTTAAATTTTGTGAACCAATCACATACAAACATCATGCTCACAACATGCCAAAACTCATGAATCATAATTTCCATCTCATTCATACAGGGTCACTCAATTCATCAGTTCATACCCAAGATAAAGCATAACAAGCCAAACATACAATTAAGGCCCCAACAACATAAAAGGTACAGTTGCATAAAGAAATCATGTGCCAGTCTCGCTCAAGCCACAGGATCTCGCTTAGGCGAGACTGTCATTAGGGAACCCTGCGAGGCTCGCGGATTCTCGCTTAAGCGAGCCGCTACTCGCCCGGGCGAGCATGTCCCTCGCCCAAAAGAAAGACTTCCTCGCCTGAGCTACGCCTACAGTACAAATCTCAAACCCCCACTCGTCCTCGCTCAGGCAAGCCTAGATGGTGTCTCGCTCAAACGAAAGCTCTCCGCCTGAGCGAGAGCTCGAGAGCGAGTCTGAGTCTGTCTCTGCAAGTCTCGCCTGGGCGAGAGTGTTAGGTCTCGCCACTGTTCATCCTGAAACAGCCATATTTCCACATTCAAACAATGATGCCAACCATACCATACATTCATAGCAACATATAAGCTTGGAAATCACGAATCACAAGCAAGATAACAACCATCGCACCAAACAAGAGGGTTCTAGCTTCCCTTACCTGGACGAATGCTAGCGGAAGGTACAAGCAAACATTAGAGGATTACTACAGATTCAAGAACTGATTTGCAAGCTGGAATACTGACAGTGTAATAAATGGAGTTCTCTTAGCTCAACGAAGAATGAGAGCCAAACCCTAGCAGAGCTTTGTTAGAAGGAGAAGAGAGAGTGAGACTGCTGTTTTTCTGATAGGTGTAGAGAATGAGAGGAGTAAGGCTGGTTTATGGGTTTTGGGTACCCTATGGGCCAGCCCTTAGGCCCAAAAGTTAAGGCCCTTCCCCTTTAACATAATACCAGAAAAGTGGGTCTTACAGTACTAATTATATTTTTATTTTATTTTATTCATAAAAATATATTTTCGAACAGTATCCTTTTAATCTTTAATCAATCTTAAACTTTTATATTTTTATTTGTTGATGAATATTTTAATGTTGGGTATTCCATTATTCATATGACGTAATATTGTAAAATATTTTTAATTAAATTTAAATAAAAATATCAATTTTTGGAGTGTTAGAAATCCCACATCGACTAGAGATAAGGCCAATTCACAATATATAAGTGGGTGCAATCCTCACCTTAAAAGTCGATTTTGTGAGGTTGAGTTAGGCTTAAAAAAATTAGTGCAATTCGGTTAAAAAATAGTATAATTCAATTTAAAAATTGTGTAATTCGGTTCAAAATGAGTGCAATTCGGTTAAAAAATAGTACTAAAAAATAGTGAAGTTCGGTCCAAAATTAGTACAATTCAGTTCAAAAATAGTGTAGTTCATTTCAAAAATAGTGCATTTCGAAACACAGTTTAGTCATAACAGTTCAATTCAATTCATACTACAATGCAATTTAGTTCACCACAGGTTAGTTCAATTTTTTAGAACAAAAAACAATTCAGTTTAGTTTGCTTAAACTAATTTTCAGTTTAGTTCAGTTCAGTGAACTATTTTGTAGTTCACTGTAATCTTAATAATGCAGTGCAGTTCGATTCATTTTAGCCAGCCCTAGAGAAAGGATGTATTTGAGTGGATTAGATGGTGAAGTTTGTGTTGTTCTTTTTAAGAAATTTGGAGTTGAAAGTGAGTGAATTTAAAAGTAAAGTTTGTGAAAATATGTTTTGATTGAGGTGATAAATTAAAAATTAAGTTCAAGTGAAAGAAAAACAAAATTACAAAATTGTCCTTGATGTTAAAAATAATCTAAAATTATATTTAAATAAGTTAGATTTATTTTATTAAAAATATTTAAATAAACAAATTAAAAACAAAATTGAATAAAAAATAAATAAAATACAATATATTTACTTTTTCAATTTTTTTTATAAACTATTTATAAATTTGGGATATTAACATAAATTAAGAAAAGGATAAACTAATGAGGTGTTTGTGGAATTAGATTTACTCATAATATTATTATAATATTATTGTATGTTGTTTTACTAGTAAATAAGTGTATAAACTGAAACTACAAACATATTTATATAATTACAGCTACTGTAGTATTTAACCGTTCTCCATCATATATAAACCATTATATATAAACATTAAGGCTATGTGTTTCTAGAAGAAGATTAGAAGGAGACGAAGAGTGGTTGTACAAAGATTAGAGGGTGAAGTTGATGTTGTTCTTTTTAAAAAATTAGGGCGTGGTTTTAGAGTGGATTAGAGAGTGAAATTCGTGAAAAATTGTGATTGATTTGACATATTGAATTTTTTTTTAATAAATAAAAAATGAGATTATCAAAATATCTTAAAAATAATATAAAATGTTATATAAATCATTTAGAATAATTTATTTAATTTCTATTGATTGTCTAAAATAATAAAAAAATATTTATAAAAAAATGAATAATAAATTAAAAATAAAATTACATATATTTATTTGTTACAAAATTAAAATTGGTAAATATTAATAAATTAAATTATCTAAACATTTAAAAAATAATAATATTTTCACATGGCATGAAAAAAACATATCAAAATTGAAAGACTAGAATAAATTAAAATCATTTTTTTTACCATTTCATTAAATGATTAACAAATATTTGAAATCAAAATTTTATTGGAGGTTAGGAGAGATAAAAAATAAATATAATGAAGATAAAGTGATAATTTGTTATCCATTACCCTCTAATTTCTTAGACATTAGTAGGATGAAATTTTTTAATATCCCCTCTATTTTATGCTTGTCATTCCTTTACATCACCTAACAAAGAAGAGGGTGTTCACCAGTGGCGGACCTAGGAAGGGAGGGGGGGAGCCGTGGCCCCCCCAACGTTTTTGATTTTTTTTGATTTATATTATATGATTTTTTTTTGTTTTTAATTTTTTAAATTATGTATAAGAAATTTAATGTTTTGGAATTTTTTAAATAATAAAAATATATATTAGGAATTGATAAATATTAAAATAGGTATCTTTTTATTTATTTTATAAAATATAACATTTAATGTTAATAAATAATAAAACATAAAATTAAATTTAATAAAAAATAAATAAATTTATTAAGATATTTTTTATTTTGTCTCTCACTGTTTTTTGAGTTTCTCACATATTGTATCCACTTTAGACTTTTACTTGTTTTGTTTTCTTTTGTTTATGAAGAAAAAAGAAAGTTGAACACAAATTCATTATTTTGTGCTCTCATTTTTGTATGTTTTCTTCTATTATTGAAGAGAAAAGTAATTCTTTTTTTCTCAATTGATAGTGAAATATTAGTTTAATAATTAATATTATTTTTTATCTCACGAGCATTTGGTATATTTATTTTTATAAATATCAAGAAAAAGCAATGCACTAAGTGTTTTTTAATAACTGGTTTTTAATTATGACTTGATTATCATATATTTTTCTTTTATTAATTACATATCACAATTTTTATTTAGATTATGATAAATTATCTTTTAGTATTTTTTTTAAAACATAAGTATATTGATGAAGAAATAAAAGAATAAATTAATTATTTAAAAGTGATAAAATGGAAGCTACTGTGAGGAAGAAAATAGAAAAAATCAATCTTTGACAAAAATAGGAAGTCAATTACATCTATTTCATTGATTTTTTATTCTGTCTCGTCTTATTTTAACTCTTCTTGTTTCTACAACTATATCAAAAAGATAATTTTCTACAATAAAAATTATCAAAATAAGACTGCAAAATAATACGGAAGATAAATTTTTTTTGCTGACGATATGATTTACATTAAAAACAAAATATAATTAAAAATTTTAGTATTGATTCAATTATTATTAAGTAAAATAATCTTACGGATCCATAATTAAATATATAAATTTTAAGTATATTTTGGCACCCCCATAAATATCGAGCAAGTTCCGCCACTGTCTACACACCTCTCTTAAATCTCTCCACCATCACGACTCATAATTATACTTTCTTTTAACATCATATTTCTTACCCATACTTAGAGTCTCAAAATTTCTTTCTAGTATGTTAGTTTATTGAACTTGTCACTTCCACTTATCAACTAAAGCTATATTAAACATCGTAATATCTTTTATTCCTAATCTATCCTCTTTCTTTGGTTTACAGACATCATCCACTTTTATCCATGCTATCTTTCTACCCTTAGCATCTCAATCCCATAACAACGTTTTTTTAATTTTCCTAATATCTCGACTTGTCCGAGTTAGTATTTGTTATCATGTTATTAGTCATTCATAATACCATTATATATAGTTATCATTTGTTTGTTATAAATTAAATATGTCGCTAAAGTAATCATTAATTGTCAATGGATAAATAGTTGGTTCAATATAATAAATATTCACATATTTTGTTTTTAGTACAATAAAAAAAACAAGTCTTAGTACAAAAACATTAAATTCCTTAGTTTTGTTTGAACTACTTCATGGTTAAGATAATTGAAATTGGGTTTGGTGTTTAGTAATTTTTCATGTGTGTTTATTATTAAAACAAAGTTAAATATATGCTATTTACTTTGAAAGTAGTTTTTCTTTATTTTTTACTCAGCACATTTAAAATTCCTAGTTATTTCTTTCAAGGTTAATTGTATTAAAGTTAATATACTATTTACTATGTGTATTAAATATACTATTTATTCATTTATCAATAGTTACTAAACTCTCATGGTTTCTAGACATGTACCGCTAAATTATTACTCTTACTAAAATTGTGTAGCCGTTTAACCTTTTCTTTTAAGAGAGGCAAGACAAGTCTTTTCAAAATAGAAGAGATTATTAGTAAGGGATAATAAACTATTATCATCTAACATAATAAACTTTTTTCTTTTGAGTCCATAGATTATAAGAACTACTTAAAAATTGAGTTTTACCTTTTTACATGTCTTAATTGTTTATTCTACCAAGTACTATACTTAATTTGAGTTGAATTGGATAGATAAACAAAACAAGACTTGAGTCCAACCCATTCAAGTAATTATCCCCGCTTCTAATAAAAAACCTAAAGACACTAAATTCACGAATATTTATTTTTATATGGTATTGAACTTTCTCATTCATATTGTGAACTTTGTGAATTTATACTTATGCTTGGATTTTTCATCATTTTTCTTTCAAGGGCGATATGATTGATTATTAGAATCAATATTAGGATCATATTCTGTTTTTGGTTTACAGAGACCTCCTCAAACGAAAACATTTCTAACTACGAGTATTCTGCACCATCAATCATCTTAACGGGACACATTTACCTAAACCTTTCATAAAGACTTTTGATATAAAGATGATAGACTCTAATTTGTTGGTGATTAGGACTAACCATCCCAACACCAAAACACACTTCACACGCTCTCTTTCACCATAGGAGGTTTGGTTTAAAATTTGGTTCTATGTCATCTGCTCTTCATAGCTTCATATAGTAATAGATGGTAATTACTTTTAAAGACGATGTTTGAAATAAAGTAATGGAGGGATTTGTTTTTCAACAATGTATTGCTATGCCTTCCAAAAAACAATCCATTACTTCTTTTGTAAGCAATTAATGATTAGAGTACAGAGAGAAGTGTGGTCTGAATAGAACAAACCATAGTTTATCTATATCCATGCACCACCAGAATCAGCTCAGGAATATATCAAAGGGTCCACCCATAAACATGCTTCTCTCATTTTTTGTTTCTCACAAGCCACACGGAAACAACTACAATTACTTTACAAACATAAATATCTATCTCTCAATACTACTTCTGTACCACTATTACGCACTAAGAGAGAGAGAGAAAAAAAAAAAAGAGAAACATTTAAAATAATATTTAAATAAGGGTTAAATATGTTTTTGGTCCCTCAAGTTTCAGCGAAATTTGGAATTAGTCCCTCATCAAAATTTTTGACCAATTTAGTCCTTCATCTTTCAAAATAGGGGAATTTAGTCCTTTTAACCAAATTTTATTAAGTTTATCTGACGTTTCAAGCGCATTTCATGATAGTATTTAAATTATTTACACTGTTTGACACATTTTTGCTTTAATGTTAACTTAAATACTATCATGAAATGTGCTTGAAACGTCAGATAAACTTAACAAAATCTGATTAAAAGGACTAAATTCACGCATTTTGAAAGATGAAGGACTAAATTGATATAAAGTTTTGATGATGGACTAATTCCAAAATTCACTGAAACTTGAGGGACCAAAAACATATTTAACCCTTTAAATAATTTCATGTTAAACATTAGTATAAACTTTCATATATTAGTTATATTAATATTTTTGTTGAAAGTGCCACATCAACAAAAAATAAAATAATTTTATAATATATAGGTGAGTTGTAAAACTCATTTTATAAATCAATTATGTAAAATTATATTAAATTTAAAGTTCACTTAATAAATCTCGTCAACTCTTATGGATTAAGGATTGTCTGCATCACTAGTGTTATTTATACTATTTTTAACATCCTTGTACGTTAATAAACTATTCTTAATGATGGGTATTATTTTACATTGAATTGCTACATCTTAAAATATTTAAAATTTAAGAAACCTCTTTATTTTACGTATATGTTAAAGGAGGACCCACGGTATTTCACAATTCTACTAAATAAAACTGTCCTTTGTTGGAATATGTTTGCCTCAGCGTTTTATATATAGATTATTGTCTCACAATAAGAAAATATTCCGACAAAAAAATAGTGAAGTGATAATTGAAATTTGAAAGTTCAAAATTGAATAAACAGTAAAAAGTCTCTTTCTCTCTGTCTCTCTTAGTTATTCCTTAAATTGTATATTACATCTTGCGTTTATAGATTATATATGAAACACTTTTGTATCTGTATTTAAAAATATTGCATGTATGTGTAGGTTTGACTATGAGTGAGTGAATGAGTGATTGATATATTATATATAATTGGTTATTGCAGTCTATTCTTAACGTACGGAACGGATAAATATTCCATTGGATAATACTGAGATGATGAAGTGCTTGCTCACGCAAGCTTCCATTTCAATATATCATTATTATTCCATTCCATGCAAAAGCATGAAATATCAAACACAATTTAAATCCCCAAAATCACATCAAACACACACTCTCTATTAATTCCCATTACGAGTCTTAGGTCATCCATAATTGAAAGACTGACAGAGCCACAACAAAATAATGTTCAGTGGTTTATTCTATTGAAAAGGACCAAAATAATTGAGTGCTATGTAATTGTTTTGTTTTGCATGAGGAACACGACACCGCACTTTGCAAACGAACCCTATTTTCTAATGGTTTTTATTTAAAGTGGTCAACACATTAATTTGAATCCATTACGGAACATTTTTATTTGGTTACATGTATCCAATCTCTCTTTTCGACTTGACTACATATATGTTTCATTATTTAGCTAAAATCAAACGTTTTTGTTTATTTTTTAATGATGTATTTCCTCTTGTTTGTTCTTCTTTTTCTGCTCTTCCCTATCTAGTAACCACGAATTACAGCCACGTACATTTTGACCCTTTAAAGCGAGTTCACTAGTGCGCACAGTGAGATAATGCAGAATATTTTAAATCAATATAACCTCATGTTTTTATGTTGATTAGGTTTGAAGCCAAAACAGTTAATTACGTATATCATTTTCAAATTTGTTTAATCAATTTCGATATCAATCATATGCTTATGCAGAGAATAAATGACTTTATTAAGAACAACCCATTTTAAATAAGCGACATTCTTACTTTTCTATACACTCACACACGTGCGTTTTGTGTGTTTCATTAGTTTTAAGTAAAGTACTCATACATACCAAAGTTAACCTAATAATTAATCATCCATATCCTTGTAGAATGAATTATTCAATGATTAATTACAAAACATTTGCACATTATATACAACTTTCAGCACGTAATGTTTTTTTTTTTTTTTTTTTCAGTTCTGAAGATGGAATATTGAAATGAGGCCGTTAGATGCTTCATTGGATGCTCACATAAAAAGGAGAAATGTGACAAAGAATCTCTTCGGTCAATAATTTCTCCCCCTTTTTAGTCTATGCATCTGTTTCTCTATCATGCAGCACCTAAGGACCATTTTCATCAACATGCAACTGATGCACTTAATCATAAAATAATGTCACTAGCTTCGTGTAGTAAATTTTTATAATATTTTTATTAAGAAGTGGTCTTTAAATCTAACTCAATTTTATTAAATTGATTTATTAGATAAAATTTGTATTCAATTATATATTATAAATCTGTTTTACCTTTAGTGGATGAGATTTCTAACTAGTTTTATTATGAATAGATATATGCAAAAGTTATCTCAAATTATAAAAGATGAAGTTGTGGATTGATTTTCTCTTGGCCTATCTTGTAGTTTGTTTGAAGTGGAGTTGATGGATTGATGAATTAAGGAAAGTGGCATATGTTATAGTTATGGGGTCCATTGAAGTAGAGGCATGTTCTCAATCATTTTCTTAGGTGTAAGAAATATTGAATTAATTAAGTATTATTAGTTGAAGTATTGAAGTATTAAGTAATGATAATAAGGGAGAGGGAATAGAAATTTGTGGGTTAATGTTTATGATTGAGAACATGTGGGGGAACATGAGGAGTCTGAGAACAGCTAGGAATCTCAGTGCCTTTCCTTCTTTTGCCACCATGTGTTCATCAACATCACTACTCATCTTACAGAGAGAGAGAGAGAGAGTGTTGTAATATTTATAACAAGGACGTTACAAAAGTGAAAGCTGCAATACATATTTAGAGAAAACGAAAGAGAAAGATGCAGCATATATATCTAGATGTGCATGTGGCTATCATATATCAACAACTTGCCTCAAATATATTGCATACATAGGAATACAGACAGTACAATCATGATGGATTCATAGCTTGGAATTCGGAGCCCTCAAATTTTTTAAAACCTTCTATTAATCTTTTTTCTTATATTATATTATATTTTCTTAAATATGAAAGATTAAATTGATGTTGTATAAGATTCATGCTGTTTTTTAATTTCTAAATAAATACATTTCTTATAAATGCTGATTTTACATTAATAATTTAATTTTTTTTATTCAGCATTTTCTATAAAAAAAAAAAAAACCTTTCTTTTAGAAAAATATACAACGTACAAAATGTATTTTGGTCATTCTACAATAGTCTTTGATTTGGTACTAGATTTTATACTTTCATTCAATCACTTCACAGAATTTGAATACAATAGAATATTGAAAAAATTGCGACAGAGAATAATACCCGAATTTCAAAGTCGAAAATTTCGGGATCAACTTGTCCATTCAAGTTCTAATCCCATTATACTCATTACTCTGCAACAAGTCCACCCTCAACAGTCAAGAACTCACTGCACATCACTGTTGAACAAACAAACAAATAAATAAATAAATATAGATATAGAGTGACTGAGGGAGAGACGAACCATGGGAGAGTGAGTGAGATTTTTGATGTGTTTGGTGGTTTTGAATGTGCTTTATTCCTTCTTGGTAAGACCTCCTTGGTCCTATCAAAAGCGAATCCAAACACCCTAACAAAGATTCCTTTCTTTCAGAGTGGCCAATCCCATTTTCAAATTTCTTATGCACAGAAAGTGCATTCTATTTCTTTTGCATATATTATATCCTAAAACAAGAGTATCTTTGGCCCTTAATTACACCATATCAATGTTTCAGAGAAGTTTCTAAGAGATTGATCTGCACCCTGCAGCCACCATTTTTATATTTCATGCACTTGTTTTCAAATCCCAGCGTTATAATTAAATAAATCCAACTTAACTAATGCATAACATTTTGTTAGACTAGTTATTACAAAAAAAAAAAAAAATGTTTGGGAAAAGTAAAGTATAAGGTGGTGTGATGCTTCAGCATACATCAAATAAAGTATAAAATCCAGAAACCAACCTACCAGGCCACCACCATATATTCTGTGAGATTTTGCTATATATAGAAATACCAGCATACAATGAACTCAGCTAAAAGAAAAGCATAGATATATAATAAGTATTTTTAATAATATGAAGTAGTTCTGTGATTATTAATTAATTAAATCATATTGGGAATGACTATGAACTTTTATCAATTTATAAGGACGGTGACACCCCAAAATTTCAACAATTTGGCAATCCAATGAATTCTTTTCCCTACTAATCTCTATATATCAAGAACTGCTATAACCAATTTAGCATATAATGAATTATGAATCCTTAAAAAATTATTAATATATTCTCATATGCTACCCCTAAAGATATTCTTGCTGTCAACAAGACTCAAATTGTCTTTAGTAGCGTCATCAACATTTACTTAATCCATATTGAAGAAAGCATAAACCATTTTAACCTGCTTAATACGAGGCAACTTCTTTGCTGAATGTCAAACGCTCATTGTCCGATAAGAATTTATTCATCTTGAGTTCAAAGTTCACATAATACATTCGGAATCAAATGTTAACGGCACCGGAGAAAGGTATTTATTGACAAAGAAATTTATGTCCTCTTTTGGTAGCTGATATTTTAGTAAAGATTAAAAGATTTAAACTATAAATTACTCTTTTTAGACTTAATTGAAAGAATGTGATATTGAGTTTACAAAAGTTAAATTACTGTAATTATTTGAAAAGGAGGGAAAAATATTTAATCAATTACACACACTATAAACTTCAAATGTCATTCTTATTGGGTTTCATATGTTAAGATGTTCGATCATTTGATTGTTAAGAGTTTTCATTGTGTAGGAGTTTTCATTATTAGGATTTTTATTGTATAAGAGTTTTAATTATTAGGAGTTCTCATTGTTAGGAGTTTTCATTGTATAGGAGTTTTCATTATATGATATTATTAGTTCAATATATTATAATGTATCTTTTATTTGGCTGTGTACATTATATTAACAGATTTTGTTTCGGTGCATATAATAAATAACTTTTCACTAGTTCTATATAACATACTTATCGATGGAAAAAAAATATGTCGGTAATGTCCCGCTAAACCTATCAATGTCATTATAGATGGCCAAATGCCCATCGATAATATGAACTTAACGATGGTGTATATGTCGTCGATAATTACTAAGGGATTTCATAAATTTGTTAGTATGGAGAAGTAGGTAATTATGAAACTAATGTTATTTTGATGTAATTTCGTGAATATTAGAGAAACTATTGATAGTGTAGCAGAATAGCAAAAATGATCAACTAAGAAAGAATTCAAGTTTTGGCCTTACAAGGCTTTACAATAACTTAGCTAAAAATAGTTTTCAATGCCGATTGGCGGATAGGCTGCTAGGCTGACCGAGGCTCCCTACGGGACTCGAACCAAGCCTGTTCGATCAAAGGGCGAGTTTCCTCGAAAGCCCCGTTCGAACAGGACCGACCCAAGCGGTCAAACGAAACCCCGATAGGGTATAAGTGACACGCGCTGTCAAAAGGAATGCCCCTACAGGGCATTCCACTAACTTAGCTAAAAATAGCTTTTCAATGCCGATGGGCCGATAGGCCGACCGAGGCTTCCTACGGGACCCGAACCAAGCTTGTTCGATCAAGGGGTGAGCTTTCTCGAAAGCCCCATGTGAACAGGACCAACCCAAGCGGTCAAACGAAACCCCGATAGGGTGTAAGTGACATGTGCTGTCAAAACGAATGCCCCTACGCGAGCTGATTAGAAAATAAATAACCAAAGTGAGGCAAACACGTAAGCTGATCATCATCAACAAAGAATCCTATCATTTCACTGTGCCTCGATCGGGCTTTTTGATAAACCATTTTCGCTTCATCTTTAACATTGCTCAAGGCTTGGGGGGCTTGTGTATAGTATGGCCTACCACCGGACCATCGGTCAGGCGGACCAAGGACCATCGGTCAAGTGGACCCTCATTTATGAAGACAACCGACAGGACGCACGACCCATCGGTCGGGCGGCCACACCAAAACCTGAATCAATAATCAGGTTTAAAATGTAATTAGGCCATGATTAAGAAACCCTAATCACAAGCCCAAACCAAAAACTATAAATAGAAGCCCAAGGTAGGTTGGTAAGCACCTTCAACTCGCATTTTATTACAGCATTTACTACTACCTACCGATCGGTCTTAAACTGACTTAAGCATCAGAGCCTTTTAGACAGGTACCCCGATCGCTCGACCAGCCGAACGAGAGGAGAACCGAGCTACGGAGGGAAATGCAGGACCTGGATGTTAACTGTGGGCGGATTCGAGAAGAGCTTGACTGGACGACTGAGCGGCAAGAGAAAGAATTGTATAAGTTTGGTAAGGAGGACGTCAGACAAGAGGAGAAAAAAGGTAATTTAAATGTTGATTGTTGGTGCTTGATCCCTACACCCGAAATACATTGTATTGTAAGCAATGCTTTGTAATAAAATTTCACATACAATTAAGCAATTGATGATATTTACACCATAATTTACTATGAACGATATAAGATACTCATTCACATACAATTCAACTTTTCTTTTTCTATTTATTTTAGTGGTTCTTACAATACCATAAAAAAGTAATACTTAGATGAAATTTATTGTTAAACGTTCTTTAATAATCAAGCTCACTATCTTTCTACTATTCCCAATATCTCTCCAAAATAAAAAAATAAAAAAATATATGATTTAGTATCCACCACAACCACAATTACCTTAGTATAACCCATCACATTACGGTCATCATTGATGACTAAATTTTATTTCCAATATTCTTTTACATTTTTTTTTTCAAAATATAACATTCAAATCTATTAAGATAAATTACACAATTTCAATGAAAAACATTCAAATATTTTATTCACGCTGAATTAAATTAAAATAAATTTTAAATTAATCTAACATGCTAATTTTTATCAATATATTTATTTTAGTATTAAAAAATTTTGAATTCATATAATAAAACTGCGTATTTAACTCAACGTAAACACAATTGAAATATTATTTCAAAATGTTATGTTAATAAAATATTTTTAATTCATCATATATTTTTGAATGTTCATTAAATTTATCAGTGAAAATATATATGCATAACACATGTGTTCATTCCTTTTATAATAATAAAAGGTAAAAAAAATTATTATTATTATTAATACTATTATATATTGTTATAATTATAAAATTAAATATAAATAAACTTTATAACTATTGTTAATGTTTTTATTTATTTTATAGATATTTTTATAATTAAAAAATAGTTAAATTTAAGAAACAGTCAAATTGAAAAAATCAATTAAATTTAAAGAAACGATTACTTAAATAGTAAATTAATGAAGTAATTATTTTAATTTAAAAAAAATTAAAGGGTTAAATTAGAAAATAAAAGTGGATACTAATAAAACAAATGGTATAATATAAATTATTTTAAAATTTTCTTACTAATTTTATACTTGCTAATGCACTTTAAAAAAATAATATTTTATTTCAAATTATATTAGTATGTAATACACTTTTATACTTTGTTATATATTTCTTTAAATTTTCTTATAAACCCTTATTATTATCATTATTATTATTATTATTATAAAATAATAATAATAATAACTTATATTTTAAATTAAATTAAAAAAATCCAAATTTAAATTATATTCAACATTTGTTATTATTTATTTATATTTAAATTATTTTTTATTTTTATTTCTCCCAACCCAAATTAAAACTCAATTCAACATTTATAATTATTTGTTTCAATTTTAATTATCTTTTATGTTATTATTCCCCCTTTCCCTTTTTTTCCCTAAATTCTATGAGAAAAGTGACCAAAGTTCAATTTTTTAATAATGAAACAATTCTAACACATTTTTCATAATTAATAATCATATTTCAAGTTGGAAATTCGTCTGACTAAACACTAATACAAAAATAGCTTATTACGTAATTGAATAATTTGTGTCTGACATATAGGTAGCATACGTACAAAATGTGTGAGATGGTATTTTTATAATTAAATTGTCAATATTTTCATATGACCTATAAGCGTGAGAATAAAAACCCTTAATTATGTCTGCATTTTTATCATTCTCGGTTAGGGATGTCAAAAAAATCCGTACCCGTGGATATCCGCGGATAAAACTCGCAATGGGTAGAAAATGAATATTAAAAATGGATACCCGCTACCCGTGGGTACGGGTATTTTTGATACTCGCATGTTAACGAGGCGAGTACGGGTATCATAGTATCCGTACCCGTGGATATCCATATTCGCTAAACTTTAATTCACAAAAATACCCTCATATTTATATATATATATATATATATATATATATATATATATATATATATATATATATATATATATTAGTAAAAAATATTCTGGTCTAATTTTTTCTAAGTTGCACATCTTGTCTTTTGTCTTCATTCTTCAAACTTCAATACTATTGGTACGTTTCCAAGTACACCCCTGACATTCTTCTTTTTCATTTATTTGAAATTGGGCATATACATCAAATCCTATATAGACAATAACGTTTATGGTATGCTTGTTGTCAAATAATGGAATCAAAATAAGAATACTTGGCACGTGATAATTGAGGTTTATTATTTATTTATTTTTTAGGAATCAATTGGAGAAGGTGAACTTTTTTACCAAAATATTAATTAAAGAATTTTCATTGTGTTGAACGTCATTTTATATTTACTTTTATAATTATTTGGACTTGTATGAACTTGAGTTTATTTGAACTTTATTTAAAATTTATGATAATGATGTATTTTATTTTATTTTATTTGAATTTATGATTAAATATTTATTTTTTAATAATTTTGTAAATACCCGCGGGTACCCATGGATACCTGCAGATATGAAAAAAATAGGCGGGTACCCGCATAACGGATACCCAACAGATATGGGTACGGGTACGGGCAGATATTTATCTAGTGGGTAGGGTACGGGAGAGCTATTACCCGTACCCTACCCGCCCCGTTGACATCCCTATTCTCGGTTATTGGAAAACATCTTTTCCTTCGAATATTGTTTTACACTGATGTTAGTTTCTCATTCTTCATTTTTGCATTTTGACATCACTTTTACCCAAAAATCTTAAGGCAATAGTTTATGGATATTTATTCTTATATAGTGTTTAACTTTGTCTATTTTATCCAATATAGGATTTTTGGCTCACACTTGAACTATTCTTAACAATATTAGATGTTTGATTAATTTTAGATTTATTATGTTTTATGTTTATATAATTCTAGATTTATTATATGAAGAAAAATAATAAGAAGAAGGATAAGATGAAGAAGAAAAAAAAAGGAGGAGAAAAACATGAAGAAAAACAAGGAGGAGGAGAAGAATAAGGAAACGAAGAAAAAGAAGAAAAAATCGGTGTAAATTTGAGAAAAGAAAAAAATTAAAAACTTATACTTGTTGTCGTTACAACATTGTAACAAACAATAGACATAAACCTACTTGTAAGTACAAAATACATAAATTTATTATTGTTATTATTACATCTTTTTTTATTACGTTAGACCTACAAATTCTAAGATAACATACGTAAAAAAAAAATTGTGGGAAAATAATTCTCTTTTAAAATGTTTTATATTAAGGTTAAATATGTTTTTGATACCTTAACTTTTAGTAAAATTTTAAATTAGTCATTTTTCGAAAGTTTAACCCAGTTTAGTCTTTTAACTCTAGAAATGTATGAATTTAATCATTTTAACATAACTTTGTTAAGGTTCTTTTTAACGTTTCAAATACGTCGTTCATGATTGAAATTGAGTTGTTTATATTTTTTGACACATTTCGCTTTAATGTTAATAAGACACTATCATAATATCTTAAAATGTATTTGAAACGTCAAATAAACTTAACTAAAATTGGTTAAAAAGACTAAATCTAAATATTTCTAAAATTGAGGAACTAAATTTGGCCAAAATTTTTAAAATGAATTATTTTCAATTTTTACTAAAAATTAATACACACAAAACGTATATAACTATATTATTTAATGGTATAACATTGTATTATTTAAACTATAATGTGATAAAAAGTGTAAATAAAAAAAAAGAAAAAGAAAAGAAAGGGAGTGAGAGATGATGTGATGTGATCCAGAGAAGAAGGAGAAGGATGCATGCAATACGATGCAGGTTTGAAATATTAAAACAAAAGAAAAGAAGAGAAGTGCTGCAGGTTCGCATGCAGTATGCATCAGTATGTATGCATCTATCTTCTCCTCGTTTACAATGAACCAAACAATGTTTGTTGAAAGCCACAACTAGTGTTCATTCATGCTGTGCCTGCATGGAAGGGCGTGCCACCAGATTCACTCTCTCTCTCTCTCTCTCTCTCTCTCTCTCTTACGGTCCAACTTCCACACTGACATACACTCTCTTCTCCTCTTCTTTAAGGAAAAATATGTAGCTTTTCAACTCTTAACATATTTCACTACTTTAAGCAAAATCTTAAATTCAACACTCTAAATTTTTAAAATGCTTTATTTTTAAATGTTAATGCCATATCAGGGCACTTCAAATTACAATTTAAATTTCATATTTGGATAAAGAAATAATTTATTATTTTGATTTTTGTTTTTGTAAAAGACCATAATCAATTTATACAAGACAATTTTATTTGAATTAATGCAACTATTTTAAGCGACAAAATTCTTTTTTCTTTTAGAGTCATTAGAAGCTTTTTGTAACAAGGAGATTTGTGGGGGTTATTTGAACACCCAGTACTCTTCTTTCCATTGTTCAGTATATTTTGATATAACTAATGTAGGACCATTAAAACTATATTCGAATCGATGATCAAATTTTGATTCTTGGTTAGTGGATACAAATATTGAACTACTAGTACCAACAATTTTGGTATTGTATTCGTATGTTTGATAGATTAGGATAATGATTAAAATTTTCTTTGCCATCAAATGTTGTACTAATATATTCAATCATTTTATATCAAATAAAGTTGGCACATATATTTTGATTTTTAATTTCCCTTAATAGAAACCTATAATTCGATCTCTGACTTAGACTTCACAACAAGTGATAAAGAAAAATACTTAAATTAATCATATATATTGTAAAATAAAAATTAAAATAAAGAAAAAGAAACTTACAAAAACTTAAGATTGGAAAAATAGAGTATCATGCTAGTTAAAACATACAAATACTTACTTTGAGAATAATTTTAAAAGAGTTATTTTATTTTTATTATTGATCTTACTGAAACTGATAATTATGATTAAGTTTAAGAATAAATTTATTTTCACTTACTTTCTTAATAATTAAGATCGGTTGCTTGTTATGGTGGCATACTTTTCTATTTTTGACAATTTGTTCATAACAAAATTCATTGATGTTTAAAAGGATACGAGAATGTGTACTCTCGATTTAAAACAACTGGAAGAAATTTTCTAATAATAAAAATAAATAAAGACGAGGTCAACAATATTATTGTAAAAAAAAAAATCTTTGATTAATTAATCCTCATGTAGTAGCACGCGTTTAGCGCGTGAGAAAGTGCGATTTGGTCAGATTGTCCAGACATTGTATTAGCATGTAGCAGCTTGTGTCGCTGAGTTTGTGACTTTGTGGTAATAACAACGCATCAAATTAGAGATTGCTAAAATCTTTGCGCTTTTTGACTCTGCTAGTTCGTGGGACAGAGACAAACATTCTTTTACAACCTTATGTTTATGTTGCTCACTTACTGCTCTATTTTTCGGGTTACTATATATGGGGAATGATGCATATGTAGATCTATTTTTGTTTTTTTATTTCAAATCCCATTGGATAATAGTATTTTTTTTTAATCAACTTATTCATAGATACTATACATATTGTTAATTAAAAATTGACCTTTTAAACTAATCCAACTAATTAAAACGTTTGTTTGGTGAAATTAGAGGGAATATATTGGGTGGAAGGTATGACAGGTGAACTTTAACAGGTTTAACGGAAGCTGAAGATTTTTGACATACCTAAAATGCCATCATAAACATGGTGATTGGTGATGAAACTAATCTCGAAGAATACTATGATCTTAAGGTTTCTGTGTGGCCATTTTGTCGTCTTTTGATGCTCTTTCTCCGCGTCTCTGCCACCAAAACCGCTAAATAATTACCCAAAGTTTACACTTTACACAGTCCATTCTCTTCTCTTAATATCAAGTACATATTATCACAAAATCATTCTCTCTCTCTCTCTCTCTCTCTCTCTCTCTCTCTCTCTCTCTCTCTCTTTCCTCACACAACGTTTGTCATTGGAGAAATCAATAATTTAGAAAAGGACACTCACATGCAAAAATATTATCATTTTTTAATGATATAACAACTAACAGATTCTCTGTGGAGAGTTGGAAGTCACTAAACTCAAGGAGGATTTGTTTATGTTATAGTATTCAAAGTTTTGTACATAAATTTGGAACCTCAGATTTGAATCTCCATTGGGAAAATATATTTAATCATTCATGAATAATATAGCCGCTGCAATTTCTTGAACTACTCAATTTCTTCACTCAGACTATGCCTACCTAGCTTTGGCTGCGCCAGATGAAACATATCAGAACCCATTTTTCAAAAGGAAAAACAAAAACCCTAAAACTTCGTCTTTCTTCAGTGAAGCCATTTCTAGGTATGGCTGCGCAAGATGAGACATCACAATCATGTACATTTTGTAAAAGAAATAAAAGGAATTACAACAATGTCTGGGTTTTGGAGAATAGGAACTACCCTACATACAATATTTATCCCTGTTCATAGAAAATTCCAAATTGAGAGATCACATTCCCAACAATATGACAAGCACCACCTTTTCAGTTTTTAGGAAGTCGTTAGAGTTTGTCCCAAACATGGGGTCTCTCAATAGTTCTTCATCTGGTTGCTCAAATAATTGCATCACTATAATTAACTCTCAAGTAATCCCTATAACCAAGCAAGGCCTAATTCAAATTCTTTCTATGGTTGTTCAACAAAGAGGATATATAGGTTTACTATTCAAATCCAAGATTTACTATTTAAATCCTTCGTTCGCACTCCAAATATGGTACAGAAAAGAAACGTCAAAAATGTCATTTATGCATGCCATGTAATTTATTTAACCTTACTTTGCGTTGGTTTAAGAAGTTCTTGCTGTCTCACATTAATCACTGAGATATAAGAAGTTCAATGTAATAGTTTATGAGATCAAACACTAACACCTAATAACTGGTCTTTTAGATTGGATTCTTTTCATATGCTTAAGTCATGATATATAAACACTGGTAAGTGATGCTTTTAAAAGGGTGACAATAATACAACTCTAAAATTAACTAGAATGAAAAGCTTAATATATATATATAGTACTTAAACATTAGAACTTTCCTTTTTGTGCTTAGAAGTTTTGTTTGTTTCCATTGATCTAAGGTTTAGCTGTGTGAAAAGTGAATGCGTCAACAAAATAAAAGCATTCAAAGTTGGTATTATCTTGGATGATGAGAAAATTGTTTGAAGAGCCAAAAACTAAACCAAACAAAACGAGAGGGAGAGAAAGGCTGTTTTACATTATGAATAAAATAACCACACTAAGTTGCAAGATAAATCTTTTTAGAGAATTATATTAAAAGGGATAATGGTATTAACATCAAGGAAAAGTTCCTGTAGTCGTTACAAAGAACTTTCTAAAAGGAAAAAAATAACGGAAAATCTAATTTTTAAAGGAAGAAAATCACACTTTTCCACTACAAAACATATATGAGGAATGTATACAATGAGAAAGACAACCTATGTTTATTAATTCTTCTTTGACCACCACTCTTGCTTTACTATCCATTCACTAGGAAAATTCAGAATGTCTTAAGAACAGTACAAATGAGTTCAAGATTTTATTTCATTAAAATGATAGGTCGAAATTTGATTCTTGTAAACGCACAGAGATGAATCATTCTGAATCCACGATTTGGGGGCGAATTTTCTATTATCACTGCAACAAATTTTCCTCCAAATCGTTTATTAAGTGAAGATAAAGCTTGCTTAATTCAACACTCTTCATCATTAGAAAAATGATCATATTTTCGATAGATACATACGAGGAAATCAAGTGATACTGGTATCAGACATAATTTTTTATCAGACATGATTGATTATCGACTGCAATATTCATTCTCTTGAACTCATAATTTCACCATATATAGTAAAACCTTCCCATACAAAACAACCTAAACCTAAGAAAGAGAGAGAAAAGGAAGAAGAAATAACAACATATAAAGATTAAAAGTGGGGGGAAATAGAAAAACTAACATCCCTAGGGTTTTTGATTTGATCATAAAAGAAAGCAAAGTACTTAACCATCCTCGAAGCTTTTCACGTGGGGGTAATTGTAACCGAATTGGTTGAAACTTTGTGAAAGGAAACAGAAGAACCAAAAGCCAGAAACTTCACAAGAGTGCAGAAAATTCTATAGGGGGTTACTGGTAGTGGAAGAAGAACTGAAAGCAGAAAGATCAGTCCAAGCAGAAGTGGCACCACCACCACCACCAGCACTCCAATATTGCTCATTCGTATTAGGGTTATTGTTGACCCCCAAGAACTGTCTCTGCAAACCAAGCTCCTGATGATGATTATCTTCCATTTTGACTGAAGCAAACTGAGACATCACCCCAGAAGTTGAAACCTTAATGGGAGTGCCACCATAGCCATCACTACCACTAGCACCATCAAATGGGTACAACCCGTGTGACGAAGAAGCTTCCAAACCAGACAAGAAGGGAAATTGGTGAGTTTGTGGCATCCTCCATTGGTCCAAACCAGACAACACAGAACCACCACCACCACCATTTAAAGCGTTTCCAATATGGAAATTCAAGTCCCCTATTCCTCCCATTGGACCTGAAATCGCGCCATAGTTCAAGCCATAGTTTAACCCTATCTCTCCTCCACCACCACCACCACCACCGAGGTGGTGATCGCCAAGATGATGCAATGGAGCCATGAATCTAAGAGACGGCGGCACCCCGGTGCCGCCAAGGCCTGCCACCATGTCAGCAGAAGATGAGCCACTGGTCGTGGAAGCGGAGCCAGCACTCGCCGTTTGGCGATCGGAGTTTGCCGGGGACCTGGCGCTGCCACCGGAGCTTCCTCTGCTCCTCTTGTTCCTCCGGCAGCCGCCGCCAACAGGGACGTTCCTCAAGGCCCCGCCGCGAGTCCAGTACCTTCTGCAGGCCTTGCAGAAGTGGCGGGGCTGAGAGAGGCTGTAGTTGTTGAAGTAGCAAAACTTTGTGTTGGTGGATTCACATCTAGGACACTTCTGCGGAGCTTCCTGCATGGGTATGTTGGCCATCCTGGCCCTATCCGCCATGGAACCCGGCCTGATGGAGGCGGCAGTGGCAGTAGCACCGAGTCCATGGGGTTGTGAGGGCGGCGGCGGTGGCGGCGGTTGTATCGGTGGTGGAAGAATAAGGTGGGAGGTTACAGCAGTGTTGTTTCCTTGGTGCTGATGATTTGGCTGCTGCAGTAACATAAAGTTGGAAGGAGCAAAGAAATGAAATATGTGGTATATTCAGGAGAAGGGTATAAAGAATATGTATCTTTTGAATTTTGGCTTTTGAAGTGAGAAATGAAATGAGAAAGAAGGAAACTGAAGAAGGGTTGAATTTTTTTTACCTGTTGCTGCCAGTTGGCTGGATCAATATATGCTGGGATGGAGGTATAAACCATGGTTCCTCTTGGAGCTTTCTCTTTTGTAAAGAGAATCACATGAAAGAGTTAGAGAGAGAGTTGAAGATAGAAGAGAGAAAGGGAAAGAAAGAAAGCAAAAGAAAGAAAGAAAGAAGAGAGGAGAGGGGAGGGTTTGGGAGAAGAGGTAATGAGAAGCAAAAATAAAGGAAGTGCTTTTGAGTATTTATATATAATTTTAGTTTGTTGTTGATTTCCCCCGATAGCACTCTTTTTGTTGTTTTTGCTTTTGAGGATTTTGAGAAGGCGATGTTTCTTAACCCATAAGCTTCTTTTTTGATGGTGTGGTTAGAAAAAAGAGTGCATGAAAAAAGGTAAGTGTTGAGTCTGATATGTCATGTGTGCTAAGCAGCGTAGCCAGAGAGGCATAGTATATAGTAGGAATTTGGTGTGTGGAATGGGCAAAGGAAACTTTAATTATGATTGTATTATAAAATAGATTATGAATGAATGAATGATAGATTATGGTTTTAAATATTGGGTTGAAAAAAAAGAAAAGGTGTCCATTTGTGCTTTAGTGTGTCCCGACCGAGTGAACCTTTTCTTGGTCAGGTCTGTTCCCTTCCCCACTCCTCTTTCTTTTTGCATGGAAACATTTATCCTTGCATCTCACGCGCCACATCATCAACATCGAGTCAAACTCATATGTGGAATGTGCCAGACTACGTTGGCTTACATTACATGCTTACAACAAAGCCAAGGACCCTAAACCAACTCTTTACACTCTTTTTTTTGTTTTTTTAATTCACATGTATCTAGAATATAAAACCATTCACAAATGTGGCGAAGAGAAAAGCTTTAGGATGAAAATGTGATTATGAATATTGATGTCAAAAAATTATGTATTTACGGAGTAGAAATGGATATTAAAAATAAATATTCCCATGTAATAGGTTCGGGTATTTTTTATACTCGCGTGTTAACGGGACAGATACTGGTATCATAGTATCAGTATCATGAATACTTGTATCAGTTATATTTTCATTTAAATTAAAAAAAAAATAAAAAGAAATGTGATTAAAGCATTAACAGATTGATTTTGAATGAGTTGTCTTTTATCAATTGGTTTTGAAAAACTTTCACTTCTTTGTAAAATGTCATTCAACACTATTTAAATGAGTTATTTTTACTTTGTATCAAATTTATGAATGTTGTGCATTGCATTTTTATTTGAATTTATGGTTAAAATATATTGTTCAATATTAAATATGTAGGGACCCACATAACGAATATCCGCACGAATATAGGTATGAGTATGAGACGAATATTTATTTAACAAGTAGGATACGGAGGAGCTATTACCCGTACTCTACCCACCTTGTTGCCATTCCTAATTATGAGACAATATAGTGTTTTACTTATATTGGGAAAAAATGAAAACAATAAATAGAAGAAATTTAGTATTATATATATATATATATATATATATATATATATATATATATATATATTCTAAAAATATATATATGATATAGGAATAAATAAAAATGCTTCAATTAATACATATATTATATATATTTTTCATCATATAACATTAACCTCTTATTTGTATAACCACAACATTTAAACTATGGAATATATTATTCTTATGTGCCTAACACTAGTGCAAATTTTGCTTTTTACCTCGTCTTATATGTCTCGATTGGCTAGGAATCGAAGCATATAATGGCACGGTGACATTTTTGCAATTCCAGACAACTTTTATACCTTGGTTTAGCTAAAACCCGAAGCAAAAAAGGGTTATATGCTTCGGTTAAAAAAAAACTGGTGCAAAGGTGGCTCATATGCTTCGGTTGCACAGACTCGAAGCAAAAAATGTGACTCTTTGGCCTCGGGTGGCACTTAACCGGGGCCAAATAGGGTTGTATGCCTTGGTTATTAAATGAACCGAGGCCATATACACTAGTGCATTTTAGAGTTTTTACATCGCAGTATATGTCTCGGTTCCTGCGCACCCGCTGCATATAAACACGCGGTGGCATTTTTGTAATTAAAGTCACCTTTTATGCCTCGGTTGTTATACTGATCGAGGCATATAGCTTAAAAAATTTTACAAATGCGCGCTGTCTCCAAAATTTGAAAATTTTTACCTGCTTTTATGCCTCGGTTCTTTTATAACCGAGGCAGTATGAACCTTATGCTTCGGTTCTCCTGCCAACCGAGGCATATAAGAAGACAATATGCCTCGGTTTCGAATTAACCGAGGCAGTATGGCTTCGTAGGGTTATAAAAAAACCCAAATCTTTTCGCAGCAGCGCAAACCTTCTGCGATTTTTTCTTCTCCGATCTTCCTCCATATAGCATCACAAATCTTTTCTTCTTCTTCCACTGCACCCCAATCGTTCATCCCGGCTTCACCACCGTTGCATCGCCGCTGCACCGTGGAGGAGGTTGTTCGTGGCCACCGCTGCATCTTCTTTTTCTTCTTCGAGCAACTCCATTGCGCCGCTGCATTTTCGTTCCGCCTACACCGCTGCTACACCACCGTTGCGCTGCCACTTCACCATCGACGAGATTGTTCCGGCGCCGCTACTTCTTCGTCTTCTCCGAGCAACTCTATTGCAGATTTTGTGCATATCAGTTTTGGAAGTTTGGATTTGTTTTTTAATCTGGTTTCAAATTTGGAGTTTTGGATCTGGTTTTCGATCTCAGTTTGGACCTATGTGGCTGGTTTTGCTTATGCATTACTGTGATGTTGTGTTCGTAAGGGAGAACAAGAAAACCAAAAGACCCCAAAAGACCCAAAAAAACCCTTGAGGGATGCCGATAAAGGTGATGTCTTCGAGCATGGTGGTGATATACTTGTTCTCCCAAAGGGGTTTGAAGAGAGAGTGGGAAAAGGAGTTTAGGCCTCGGTTGGTGGAGACCGCGGTAGTAACTATTTTTTTTGCCTCAGGTTGATAACCGAGGCATAAAGGAGTATCTTTTTACCTCGGCAGTATATGCCTCGGGTGCGAACCCGAAGCCAAAAGTGAAAAATAACCGCTGTCGTTTTCCTTTCTTGCACTGGTGATAGTTTAATTAGGGCACAAAACTCGCGAGCCCCTCTTCTCCTTCCCCGCGCTGCATTTCTCCTCTCTCTCTACAAGCTGCTGTGCGAAAATGTAGATGAGGACGCCTCCACCATGCGAAAACGAGAACCACCACTGGCGAGTAGCAACAAACTCACGGGAAACGGTCGCAACCAGCACATTACCCTCGCTGGAGACGTGAACGAAACCGCAAAAAGCGAACTCTGCGTGAGCCACCGCTGCAGGAAGAGAGACCACCACTACTACTATCATGACACCTCTACCAAGGAAGAAGAAAGGAGCAGCATGCCTCCCACTACCAGTAGCAAGCAGCAGCACCACCAGTCACCATTGTTACAGTGAACGCACCGCAAAACCCCACCATTGCGATGCCGGCAACCACGCAGCCATCGAAGTTACAGCTCAACATAGATGGAGATACTTCCATGGAGGCGAAAGAACAACACCTCCTCGTGTTGTAGGCACCATGACAGACCTGCAAAGAAAACCAAACCAGAACCAAGCACCGTCGTGACATGTTGTCGTTCCAGACACAAAGAGAAAACGACTCAATGGTCTCGAGTCCCACTGCAACCGAGGAAAAAAGCGACTCTATGGCCTCGGGTGATAACCGAGGCCAACAGGCCCCCTCTTTTAGCCTCGCCCCAATATGCTTCAGTTCTAAAACCGAGACAGAATTACGAAATAACCGGGGCTAAAAGCCCTTACTACACTGGTGTAATTTGCTGTAAATATAATCAATTATCGATTTTCTCATTGATTTGGTGAATATGTCATTCATTTGTTCATTAGAGTTGATAAATTTAGTAGTGATTGTCTTTATACTTCATTTTTTCTCTTTTGAAATGACAACTAGTGTTGATATGTTTGATTCTCACATCATGAGAAGATTAGAGAGATTATGTAATTTTGTACGATTTCACCAATATGCAACATAGGTCGTAGACTACAGTTATTTTAGGACTTACTTGAATATTATAAAATCGTAGTCTATCAGGTCGTAGCCTAAACTAAGCATTTTAGACTACAATTACTGTAGTCTATATTCAATTATAAACTACGGTTCTCCCAATAATGGTAGTCTAGTTATTCTTTTCAAAGTCTTTTTAATATTTATTTTGTTTTAGTTTCTCCGCTCCTAATCAAGTAACTTGGACAAAAAATAGAACTAAAACCAAAACTAAAACCAATGGATCTCAAAACCAAAAAGAGTGAACAATTACATTCATCATTGACTCCCTTTGAATACCAGCTCGAACAATAGTTATCATTTATTGCATAACATAGTATCCACACTCAAACCCCATAGTTTGTTTATTACACTACAATATTTCAACCCCTTTTAATACTAGCTCGAACAATAGTTGTCATCTATTGCATAACATAGTATTCACACTCAAAACCCTTAGTTATTATATTACACTACAATAATGAATATCAACACAATTAATAAGTTTAATTGAGGAAACAATTATAGTTGACAAAAACCTTGAGTGGTAGCCATGTGACCTTTTGTAATCTTGAAATCGTTTTATCCTTCAACATATTATATCTGAAACATGAACTAAAAGAAAAGATACTAGTTAGGGTCCACTTATATAAAATGAAACTACATAAATTTTGATATTGAATCTTAAATAGGAAAACTAAGGTTCATCCCATGCAACAACAATTTAATTAGACAAATTAAGTTTGTGCATACAAAAAAACAAATTATAGAAAAATTAGACTAAACAACATATTCAAACAATAAAAAAAATCCAAATAACACATAAAAATTCAAATAATAAAAAAATATTATCATAAACAAATTGTTAAGTATACATTAAAATATGTGAAGAGATGAAGGCAAACTTGAGAACATATTTGAGCAATATGAGTAACACCAATGTGGGCACCAACACAACCACACAAAAGGGTAGCAAAAATATAGGTGGTCACTCTGGTGCAAATAACCAAGCATGAACAATGATTTAAGGTTTAGCATCAATTGAAAGGACAAAAACTAATGTAAAAGGAAGAATATGAGAAGGAAGGAGACATGAACCTAAACAAAAGACAATGAGGGTGGTAACAACCCAAAGCAAGAAGAAGAAAAGAGAAAGGCTCGTCTTTCATGGTGGAGGAGGAAAAGTCCGCGTTCAACAACATGAGACAATAGTGACTTTCATGAGCAAAGTAAAAATAAAAATTTTTAAACTATTCAAAGTCGTGTAAACTATGTAACTGAACCATGGTATTTTTTAGGATTTGTATGACTATGTCTCATTGGTCTTAAGAATGAGAGTTTAAAAATTAACTTGTTACCCTTCATGCAAAGGAAATGTCTAGACTAGTAGCACTAAGGTAATTTAGCTTACTAACTAACTTTTTATATTTCTCAATATCGAAATAAAGTTTCTCTTGATCAAGTACAAGTTTAATACTTAGATCCATTGGTGTGTCTATTATAATTTACCCTCTTTATGATTACTTATTATAGCAATGTTACACACATATACAATGAGATAGATACATTCTTAGGAAGAATGACAATAGAACAAAACATTATGGGTATGACTTCATATCATTCAAAAAGACAACAATCTGAAAACACTCAAACCGTGTGAGGTGAATGTTTGATGCCATATAGAGACTTAAGTATATATGATATATTATATTAGATATCCTTGAGCAACTAATTCATGAAATTGCTCATGTTTCGTCAAAGTCACCAAGTAAAAATGCATTTTTGATGTTTAGAAAAAACAAAGTCCAATGAAAATAGTTGCAAATGGAAAATAGAATTTAAATAAATGTTATTATAACAATAGGAAATAAAGTGGGCTTCATTAATTTGATTTTATAATTGTTGCCAATTGTTTAGAAATATAGGTTAAGACATTGGTATTATCCATTTCACCTCTTACTATTGTACGATTGACTTAATTCCACAAAAGTATCATCACCTTCACTAAAATAGTGATAGATTTTTTATATTTTATTAAATTTGTTTTGAAAAGATTAATTTTATTTAGATTGATGTTTCGAGAAGTATTTATTTAAACTTGTATTTATGTTTGTTTTTTAGACTTATATTTTGGAGTGAAATTTTATTTGCTTAATATTTTATGAAGTATAATTTATGTGAGTTTATATTTTTAGAGTAATGTTTAGATAATTTTATTTAAAACATATAAAATATTTGTTTTTAAATACTCACGCATATTAAATATATGTAAATGTAAACAAAAAGGAAAAAAAATCAACTTTTAAATAGTAATAATAAATAATCATGAATTATGTAACACCCACACTTAACATATCACCATACTAATTAAAGTATTACAAATTAAATACTAAATATAATCATATTATAAGTATATAATATATTTATTGTTATCCATGAGAAATCAACATTTTAAAACTTTAAAATAAATATATACATATATAATTTCATAAATAAGGAGATCTATGCAATAAAAAGTTTATATAGCTAAGAATCGGAAATTAGAAATGAAACTTCAAACAATCTGTGGTTAATAAAGTTATACCAATAATGACACAGTGTTTCTATCCACACCACCACACCAGGTTGACTCCAAAGTGGCTTCTAATAGATATGCAAAAGTGATTCATCCAATGTTGTCCAAAGAAAACAAAACACGTATATATATGAAATGTGTCAGATCATGATGTTGCAAAAATAAGGGACTTTTGCTTAGGTATTAAGGTCTCTGCCATCAAAATCTGGATATGGTCACATCAAATATATGCAGCTGCAATGGGGAATTAAGAAAATAGAAACTAAGATTTTTAACACTCAAATGTATCTCTTCTTCCTTACTTAATTGCCATTGTTGAATACAGTTCGTGCCTTCAATGTTGAGTTCGAAAAGTTTCCACTGAAGTTAGTATAGAAAAAAAAATACATTTTGAGAAAAGTTGTGGGTATTTAAATTTTTTATTTATGTTTTTCTCAATTCTATATGATTGTAGTCTAAAATTTAATCATATTTTTATTTTAGTCTAACTGAATAGTGAACTTAACATGTTTATTAAGATTATATTGAAAAAAAAAATTAGTTAAATTATCTAAAAAATATATATACGGTCTACAAAATTGAGAATTGAACTAAAAAATGTGAATTTTTTATCCTTCGAAAGCCAAAAGGAGACCAAAATCACATCTACAATGGAGGAAGACTAAAATTATAATTTAGTGTAATTTATAGTGGGGTAAGTTACAATTACTTTTTCTTTTCATTTCTTTTATATATAATGAATTGTTTTTCTTCTGCTATGGATTGTTTTTTTCATGAAGGATATTCCATAATAAATTTAAGAAAATGCAAATAGATACCAATTAATATGTTTTGTTCGTCTTTAATGAAAATTCAACTAAATCAAGAAATTAGGGTTTCACAGATTTTAAAACAAATAATATATGAAAGTTCTCTATCCATCAAAAAGTTATTCCTGCTAAAATAAATGTTATATATCATTACGTGTTGAATGTTATTCTCTCCCCTAAAAAAATAACAATTTTTTTTTTCATTTGAGCAAGAATATCAATTAATATCATTTAATTATATTAATCACATTTATTTATGCTTTTTGAAAGTGTGTTTCACTTGAACTTGGTATTAAGATTAAGGAACTTATTCAAAAATAATTTAAATTTATTAAAAATGTATTAATTAATTATATTATAAGTGAATTTTATACCTAACTTAACCCCACAAAATCAACTTGTAAGATGAGCTTTGCACCTCATATATATTATGAAATTCAGTTTATATCTAGTTAATGTGGACTTTCAATAAATTAAAATAATACTTTGGTTTGGTATTATTAATAAGGTGAATTTGGCAAAATTTGCTTGAATTTTGCAAATTCTCTTGTTACTTAGAATAAATTTTAGAGAAAGAGTTATCAAATATAATGTAGAAACGTTATTTTCTTGGTCGTATTATAATAAATAAGTATCGTGTACGAAAAATAAGTCTCAGTGTTATTTTGGTCTTTAATGTAATCTTAATTAGTTTTGTACTCATATCTTTGAGAAGTTTACTTTAAATTTTTAATAATATTAAAATAGTTTCGTTAAAGTATTATTCTTGTACATCTGCTTATTATTTTTCTTTTTTTATTTGTGTAACAGAATTAGGACGGAAATAATTATTATAGGTGAGAGGAACTATATTACATTGATACCTCTAACAATGACAATCTATAGAAAAATTAAATAAATTATATGAATTTTTACAAATAAATTTATCTATAAATTAATATTCATTTAAAAAAAAATAATTTATTATGACCCATAATCGTTAAGGAAGAAAATATGGAAGTAGGAAGAAGTTCCCTCTTGTAAAAGTGCATATAGAAACTATAGGGGGTGCAGAAAGAAATGGCTTTCATAGTAATAGTTCAAACTCCAAAGGAAAACTTGAGCATTATGTTTGGGCTGAAATTAAATAAAAGCACAAAACAGAGGTTCACAAAATAAAAAGGGTGTTTTTCCTCTTAGAATTCAAATATATTATTATTAGTAAAAGTTTATATAAAATAATATTCAAATAAAAATTTCACTTTATAAATATTAATAATTGAATTTATATGTGATAGAAAAATGTATACACATGCATTTAAAAAGTACATCCTAAAATAAAATAAAACACATAATTATTTTTGTAGAACAAGGTATCCCATAATTGAAAGCTATATAAGACTAACATTTAAGTTTTATTTCTTTGAATAAAGTCTTTTTCATACACTGTCAAAAAATTGAATCCTCTTTTGGCATATTTAAGAAACTCAGTTATCTATCCGATATATTAAATATCATGTAACGTGCATTTTACGGATTGATCTAGCCCATTAAATTAGTATGTTTCTTTTTTAATTTATACATACTTACATAAATTTTAAAAAAAATAGGTAAAATCAATAACAATAATTTTTTTATCCATATTTTGTAGTATAATAAATATATAAAATAAATTACAAAAAATGTAAGTGAGATAATCCACTAACCAACCAACTCACGGTGGATTGAGTGAAATTGTAAAATTTCTAGCTCATGAAAAATAAAAAATAAGTGTCTGGGAGATTCAAGTTTAATTCCATCCTTAAGTTTATTTGAAGCCCACTATGAATAGTTTATAATTAGGTATTTTATAAACAATTAGACTTAAGGTGTTCTCACGAAAACTAAAATGAAAAATAAAAAATCATGTTAATTTTACAAGAGAGTTGAATAAAACTTAAAAAGAATTTTATATAATTTTTTTGTTATGAGGCAAATAGTTCAGGAATGATTATATAGTAATTGAAAAATGTTTCAACAGGATTTTTTTTTCAACAACTTAAAAAATAATAATCAAAAGTTGATACAAATGCAATAAATACAATAATACTTAAGTTTTTATATTGAGTTATCCATATATTATACTATATCTAATTTTTCTTTAAAAACCGCAAAATGTTTTTCCAATCAAGAGTTTATTGTTTACAATTAGTAACTATTCTTTTAACTCCCATGAGATCAAAGGTAATTTTAAAAACGATGCAATCACTTTTAGTTTTTATAAATATTCTTTAACCGCTACATATGAATGCAAAACAAAAAAAAAAAGTGTATGATTAGAATGAAAGCTCTCAATAGATAGGATCAAATTATTAATGTTACTTATGAGAGAGAAATTCATATAATGAAAATTTTACAAAAAAAGAAAATATTTTCTCTATCATCTTGTTATTCAATCTAAAGATTTTACACATAAAAAAGTCTTTTAATATTAAGAACTTTATTTCATCTAGAGTCACTTAGAATTACTACTCCTTTCCCTCGTGAAAGAACTTTTATATATGGATATTTTAAAAAAGATTATCAAAATTTGTAGTCTAAAAACGTAATAGGACTAGCTCTTGCGTCCAACTTAGTTTTGTGAGCGGTAATAATACTAATGTAGCAAAGACATTCGAAAACCTTAATATTAGAAATATCATTCAATTTATCATAAAAATTTTCAAAAGAAGTGTTATTAAGATAAGGAGTAAGAATTTTATTTATTAAGTAAACAACATATTTGGCAGCAAAACACTAAAATTGTTAACTTAAATTAGCTTGATAAAGTAAAACCATTTCAACATTTAGGATATGTTCGTGTTTTCTCTCAACAGTAGCTTTTTGCTTAAGAGTTTCTATGAAGGATGTATTCAATAGTTTTATGAAACTAAGTCATAACATATTCAATAAAATCAAGTAAGCATTTCCTAACTCCAAATTTATTTTTCAAAAGGAATATCCAAGTGAAATGTATGTTATAATCAACAATAGTCAAAAAATATCTATCACACTCAATATGAGAAATGTGAAATCATGGTCCCATATATTAACATGTATAAGCTCAAATTTACACTCAATTTGAGCATTTACTATTATTGAAATGAGATTTTCTTTGCTTTGTCAAATGACAAGTGTTATAGAATAAATCGCTTCTACTGTCAATAAAAGGATATTGTCTTTTTTTTTATTAACAGGTCTTTTAGTGGATAAATGAATTGTTCTTAAACGCCAAATATAAGTGATGTTATTTATAGCAGTAATATTCAAGTAGCAAGAAAGATCGGTATCTACACATATAGCATACAATCCGAATTTCGCATCAACTACACCAATCCTTTCTTTGGTTTGTATATCTTGAATAATACAAGTTTTTGAAAAGAAGGCAAGCTTAAGATTGTGACCGAAGGTTGATTGAGAGACAAAAGTCATATTATAATCAAAATCAGCTATATACAACACATTTTGTAAAACAATTTTTCAGTGATCTTAACAAATCCTTTATGAGTAGCGTTAATATATTTTCCTTTAGACAATTTAACAATGACAAGTTTCATAGCATTACAACATTACAAGATAGGAAATTATTTAGGGAGTAAGAAAATGGTCAGTTGCACACCTAATCAAGGTTCCAACAACATTTATTTCTATTGAATTTGTTAGCACAAAATATTTTACCTTTGAGCTTAACTTTCACACATGTTTTTTGAAGCAACTTGACTAGCTTGTGTTGGACCCGAATTAACGTTGTTATCAGAATGGATTGGATTTTTAATGATCCAATCCACATCCATTTTAGATCCAAATAATTGGATTAGATTTTCAACTCAAATTCATTTTTTTTAGCAAAACTAGTTTGGATTCTTTTAAAATCCATATCCAAATATTTAGATCAAGATTTAAATTCAGTCCAAATATATGGATCAAGTTCAAAATTCATAATCCATTTTTTATAAAAGAAATTTAAATTGAATTTTCTAATATTGATGTCCTTAAGGCCAATATAACTCAGTCTATACAAATTGTCGGGCACGACTCGTCTAAGTCGTCAGGCCAACCCATCCTAGTCCATCTGAGTCTTCGGGCCCGCTGGGCCCGTTTTCGCCATCGGGTCTGCCTAGCCTGTTCAATTATTCGAGCCCGCCTAGTCCGTTCGGGTCTTCGGGCCCACTTGACCCGTTTAATTCTTTGGGCCCGTTCGGGTCTATGGGCCTGCCTGACCCGTACGAGTCATCGGGCCTGCTTGACCTGTTTATACTAAAATCTTATATATTTAATTATTATTACTAATATAAAAAAAGTATATATAATTTAGTATTGAAATCCTTGTATATTTTTTCTTAAAAAAATTATAGTTTTGAAATTGTATTTGATATGAAACTCATTTTAAATAAGTTTTTCTAACTTCATCTCTTTTCCCGAATATTCTCATATTTGAAAACGTTTTCTTATAATAAGTTTCAAAAAAATAATATAAAACATTCCGCCTATAATTTAAAAGAATTAATATGAAATTTTCTACTTACAATTCTTTGAATCTTAAGAAATGGTCCTTTAATTCAACAATTGAATTCCTAGTATCATGCTTGAAGATAGGTGAAGAAGTAAATTTGTATTGTTTTCATCTTCAAGGGTATCTTCCCTTTTATCACTTAAAACAAATGAATCTATTATTTCATTTTTCATCAATAATAACTATTTAAAAAAATTAAGACTAAAAAATAATTTATCAAAATCCAATCAAAAATTGAGAGATGTAATTACTAAAAGAAATATGATAATGAAGTCACATTTAAGAAATGGTTATGAAAAAACATATAATACCTAACTTTTCTTTTTATATTTATAAAAATATACAAAAAAACTCATAAGATGAAAAAAAAAACTAAATATCAAACTAATATTTTCCTATCATAAGAAAATTATCTTTTTTTTTTATCTTAGAAGAGAACGGATGAGAATTGAGAGTGCGAGACAATAAATTTATGCAAGAGTAATAAATGAATAATATACCTGAGAAACTTCAAATGAGAGAGAACAAAAAAATATCTCAATAAATTTTATTATTCTTTGTTATGTTTAATTTTTTATTTTATTATTTATTAATATTAAATATTATATTTTATAAAAAATAAAAATCAATTTTAAAATTTTTTAAAAAAATTAAAATATTAAAAAAAAAAGTAAAAAATCTTGGGGGGCCATGGCCCCCCGCGGACCTTAGAAGGTCTGCCACTGCCTAGGACATGATCAAGTTAGTGGCTAGGACCTCCTTCATCTCTTCACGACATAACCTACTCTACTTTATTTGAGTGTGAACAGTTATTAGAGAAAGAATATCACCATAAAGAATCATTATGCTAATGCATACACTAATTACTTCCATCTAGAATTTCTCCTTGAAATTCCATAATCCACATTTCATTCCATACTATCGAAAACACAAGAATATGCATTTATCATCATCAATTAAGAACAAAAACATAAGAAAATATGTAAATTTCAAATTGTCAAATATATGTGTAGAACCTAGAACACTCGCCTATGAACCCATCCTCTCATTAGGCGAAACACATGTTTCGACCAATGACCAGGTAGTTTGCCCAACGAGTGTCTCATTGGGAGTCTAGGGAATTAAATCCCCAATAAATCATCCAACGAGAAATGTTTGCCTAGCTAAACACGAATAGAGGTATCCCTATTTTGAAAGTCGCCCAAAGAGAATCACTCGTCCAGCGAGAATCACTGGCCCAACGACTCCCACATGAGGGCTATCCCAGATTCATACCAGCGAGTATATACTCATTTAGCGAATTTGCATAATTATGCAGAACAATAGTTTTCTACATAATTGTGCAACCATAACCCATCCATACAGCTAGAGGATCCTCACATATATAAGATTTTACATGCAATCTCATTTCATCAGCAGTATCAATGTAATTTGAACTCGTAGAACATATTAGATTCAGGCAATTTCACACAAATATCTTATTATAGTATACAAATAAATTTCATGCATCACAAACATCAATGAACAACTCAATTTCACCAGTCCAACTCAATTTTAAAATCATAAAATCATGAAATCATGAAATCAATCAATCAATCAATCATGCAAAATTCTAAGCAGTATAATTAGTTTCCCTTACTTGTAGATAACTCATACAACCTATAGAGTACCCAAAAACCTTCTTTCATTGGCAAGGCTCACAATTCAACCTAGGAATAATAGAAACATGATCAGGAACATCATTATTAGAACCATTTATCATTAGAGATTCTCAAAGAAAACTTAGGACTCATATGCGATGCAGAATTGATTAAATGCAGAATCTAAAAGAATTGACCAAGAAAATAGTAGAAACACAACTTACTCAATTTAGAAAACTGATCAGACAGACTTGAGAATCTCCCCGTAGTGATCACTCTAGAGGTCTCCAATCTTCAAAAAGATGAACGTACGGTGAGAGATTTTAGAGAGAAGAGAGAGAGTTCTAGAAAGGGCGTATTCCAAAGAGATGAAATGTTTTCTAAAATAATGAAATCCTTTTTTAAAATTTCTATTTATATATAAATATTTTATTATTAAAATAATAATAGGATCTCATTATTTTAAAACATTGTCACTCTAAAAATAAGATTTTCTAAGTTCTCACACCTTATCCATCCATGAGATACTTTGACAAATACGTTTAGAAATTGGGTGAAGAATCCAAGAAACAACCATCTTATTACACCTCTACCAAGCCACATATTTCTTATTGTCTTTTTTCGTCTCAAGTATGGTTCCATCAACAAATTCTAACTTGTTTTTAATGTTCAACGCATTTTCTATAGACTTGTTCCACAAGTGATAATTATTTCCTTCAAGAACTAGTGAAACAAAACAAGTAGCAGGATTCTTGTTGGGATGAAAATACATGCAGTTGTTCACGGGAGAAATTTCTTATGCCATGGAAGAAAGAAAGAAAGAAAAGAAGACAATAATGGAAGAAAAGAGAAAATAAAATCAAGAAAAATAAACAGAGTGAATCACAATAAAGTTTTTCCTAAAAAGAGCTTTGATACCATAACATAGAATCATTATCCATCTTCAAGAAATAGGACCAAGAGAACAAAGAAAAAGAAAGGAGAAACAAACAAGAGAAAGAAACAAGAAACATAATGTATTTGTGAACATTGTATTATTCAATACATGTAAAGAAAATAATCAAAGTATATATATATATATATATATATATATATATATATATATATATATATATATATATATATATATATGACAAAACTAACAAACTATAGTGTACCGTCTCAACCTAATTACTGGTACAAATTCAAACACCCTAGAGCGGGAAGAAGCTCATCCAAAGGATGAGGTCTTCATAGCAGCTCATCCAGAGGATGAGGTCTTCATAGCATCTCATCCATGAGGTCTTCATAGTAGATCATCCATAGGATGAGGTTTTCATAGTTGCTCATCTAGAGGTTAAGGTCTTCATCCTTGAGACGAGGTGAGGCACCTGGGAAGCAGCTCATCTAGAGAATCGTGTCTTCATCCTATAGACGAGGTGAGACACCTGGGAAGCAGATCATCTAAAGGATGAGGTCTTCATCCTAGAGACGAGGTGAGGCACTTGGGAAACAGATTATCCAGAGGATGAGGTCTTCATCTTAGAGACGAGGTGAGACACTTGAGAAGCAGGTCATCCAGAAGATGAGGTCTTCATAATTGTTCATCCAAAGGATGAGGTCTTCATCCTAAAGACAAGGTGAGATACCTGGGAAGCAGACCATTCAGAGGATGATGTCTCCATAACAGCTCATTCAAAGGATAAGGCCCTCATCCTATAGACGAGGTGAGGCATTGGGGAAATAGCTCATCCAGAAGATGAGGCTACCCAAATGCATCCACCAGAGGGGGCGAACCACACATGCCAAAGCCACAACCTCAGCTCCTAGACCCACACCCTAGCATAAATACCTAAATATCCTAATACCTAAGGAGACGACTTGCAACTTTCGCAACCATTCAAACCATGATCTTGCGAGTAGTTAGCGAGTAGTTATAACCACTGTATCCCGAGTTAAGGGGAAAATATCTCAATATAAAACTGAATGTTGACTCTATAAATATGGAGGAGCTCCCTTTTGCAGAAGGAGTTCAGAGAGCACAAATTAAAAGATTTTGAGTTTAAAGGATATTCTAAATACCGGTTGTCGGTAGAAAAAGTGTTTTTTTTTTATCGGAACAAGAAGTTGGTTGCTAGTTGACATCTTACTCTTAACTCCATACGGTGATTTTTTTTTTCTTTGAGCATCCTTTCATAGTATTAACGATAATCGACTCAGTTGAATTTGTGACATAATTAACTTAATAATTTTGAGTTAATTTTAATGAAGAGTAGATGCTTAGTAAATAAATTATGTCTTATGTTATACACACTGTTTTAAACCTACTTTATTGTTGGAATTACTTTTATGGCCATTACCTAATTATCATCGGTATTAAATAAGAAATAACTTATTATAATATTATTTTACAATACCAAATTGCAAACTAAAGTTGTAACACGATGTGAGAGAAGGTAAAGAAAAATTTGGCATACCACAACAAAGAAAAAAATGGAATATACTACTTTTTGTAAAAGGAAACAAAATAAAAACAATTTTTTTTCCATAAACAGCATCCTATGGCTGAGTTTCTGAAACCCCATTCCACCCAACATGTAATAAACTCCAAAACCCCTACCCTTTCCATTCATTTTTATTTTGCAAACCAACCCTCACAACAAATCGCACACACATACTGCTATCAGACCTTGAATAAAAATTTAGCTAACACCTACTAATTTAAAACAAACAAATACTTTTTTAAGGATAAAAATATATTTAAATTTTAAAATGATTTATTTATTTACTAATAATTAAAATACACTATCTAAATAAACAAATTAAATTATTATATTTAAATAAATTATTTGAAAAATCATACAAATTAAAGGCAGTTCAAATTGCAATACATCTTAATTTCAATTTACTCTACCATTAGTTTTCTAAACTTGAGTTATTACAATAGTGTAAATGAATTGTAAGCAATGGTGGACCCCATGTTGTAAGGTCTTCTTGGTGGTTATTACAATTGCACATGCTTTCATTCGTTCTTTTGTCAAAGGTGAATTCAATACAACAACTTCATTCATCACAACTTGAAGATGCAACCATGGATCTATCTCATACTCATTTATTACTCATTCAGGAACCACTACATCTGCATTTTCATACGCTTCATTACTTTCTCAATCAATCTTATTCTAACTTCACTATGCCACCCACCTTTTTCTTTTAGCTTTTACATACTACTACAAATTTCATATGAGAAACATAATCATAACTTCAAATTTTGTAACCAATTATGATTGAGATTTAAATTTTAAAACTTCAATGGGCAAAATAGAATAACAAGAAGATATTTCTTTATCCCTTGCGCCGCCATTTGGTGAAAATACTTCTATTTTACATTGTTACTTTTAGTTTTATTCAAATCAATTTTAAGAAAATGTTGTGAGAAATAAGATTTTTTAAGTTGATTATTTCCCTATTCAGAAGGATTCCCACGTCAATAAGTTGTTCAAAACTATTACTTTCTATTTTGGTGAGAGTTTATGAAAGAACTTGTTGAAACATACTATATTTTAATTTCTTGTATTATATGACCTGGAAAATATTGATGTAATGTAAAAAAGCAAAAAAAATTATTGAAAGCGTTTTAATTTTTTATCTTAGTTATACTCCTTCATTTCCAGTTCGGCTCTTTATCTGCTACATCCAAAACTCCACGCGAGGTATGGAAGAAACAAATCTATATTTCACCGGAAAAATCTTAATTTGATTTCAATTGATTAAATTCAATTTATTTAAGTGATTATTTCCTTCTTATCCTAAAAATGAAAACATCATATTGAAAATATTACAATATTCCAGGTACAAAACATTCCACAGTAATTTTTTTTTTCATTTTAAGGAAATAGTTTTTTCATTACACTGCAATTCAGTCTTTATTCAACTGCCACATACCCTTTTGGAGTGGAAACTACTCAGAAAATCTGTACTCTAGTATAAGGTAATAATTGAACATCATAAATATAAAACTTAAAAACTCCATATTTAACAAAAATAGAAAAAAAAATTAGAAATCAAACCATACTTGACTCATCACGCTCACGGTGACTCTCGTGCAAATCACCGTTGGGTTTGGTGGCGGCGACGACGGCTATGGTGGCGCGACAAATCGGGCAATTGGAGTGGTTACTGAGCCACAAGTTAATGCAAGAGGCGTGAAACGAGTGTTTGCACGCGCTCAGCTGCCGGACTTCTTCGCCGTCGGCGAACACCGAGAGGCACACCGGACACTCGCCGCCGATCTCTTTGGAGTGCTCCTCTTTCCGGTACTTCACCCCTGCGTCGACGCTGGCGAGTTCGATCTCACGGTGGGATGCCTCCGACGCGACGGAGGACTCGCTAGCTGAGGGATCCCCGCGGCGGCGGCGGTGCGAGGGGCAACCGAAGGCGAAGATGAAGGTGTAGATTAGCGCCGGGATAGTGACGACGGCGAGGAGTGCGAGGAGGAACTCGAACGGGGAGAGATCGACGGAGCTGGGAGGGTCGGCGAACGGCGGCGGCGGGGGAAAGGGGAGGACGGTGATCTGGAATATGGAGCTGGGGGCGCCGTCGAAGGGATGCGGCGGCGGGAAGGGTATGACGGTGATTTGGCTGGCGGGACGCGGCGGCGGAGCCGCGACGACCGTGGGTGAGTTTTGCATTGCGATAGAGAAAGAGAGAGAATGGATTATAATTATTATTAATATTTATTATTACTATTATTATTAAGTGATATGTGGTTTCATTTGGGAACTTTTTTCGTTTTTAACTTTTTTTTTGTTGGTTTTATTTTTATTTATTTATGGTAGAAAAGGTGATTGAAAATGGTTGTTAGTAATGAAAGGGATTGAAGGTGGATGAATTCTTTGAAGCAATAATTGGTTTGGGTGGGTGAGTGAAGAAAATGGAGAATTTTTTTCTAGGTGATATGTGAACAAAGAAGTCGTAGCTGGACCCTCTTTAATTTGTTTCTTTCTCATTCTCTATTTTTTTTTTCAATATTTTTTTTTACTTTTATAATTTTATAGTATTAAGGGTACTCGAGAAACTAAATTGATTGTTGATAAGTTTCTACCTTTCAAGTTCAAAACATTAGTCTAAGTTAATTCTTTAATATGGGTCTTCTAATATTTTAAAATAATCTATCAATTTCTTCATCAACAAATATATACTCTTACATTAAAAGTAGGAACAAAAGCTTCAAGCTTTGATCCTAGTTGTCAAAGATAATGGAAGATTTGACATAGTTTAGAAAGTATTTTCTAATATCAATCCATTTCAAGATCATGAACATAAATTCTTCTATTTTCAAGCATTCAATATAACAACCAAATCACAAGATTGCAAAACAAAATCTACTTCTTTCTTTTTACACATACATATAGTAGAAAGTTTACATAAAAGTCACAAAGTACATATGATCCCAACAGAAAGAGGATTAATCACTAAGCAATTTAATCTTAGATAC
>Ga0209589_1000433_pt1 | contig 58078 bp, 20 predicted proteins | sample CowpeawhiteBW_FD_187525 | JGI IMG/M metagenome (GOLD analysis project Ga0209589, IMG submission 187525) | Root nodule microbial communities of legume samples collected from California USA - Cow pea white BW (SPAdes) (version 2) | ecosystem: Host-associated > Plants > Roots > Nodule | place: USA...
ATCTTTGGTTGTGTTACATAACAGACCACCCTGACTATTATTATAGTCACTGCGCAGGTTATTATTGTATTAATGCATATGTAGTACTATTACATTTATATACAAATTAATGTAGTCAACTAAATTTGAAATGAAAAGATTTAAAATCTGATTTTGGGCCACAAAATGAACATATCAGAAAAAGGATGGCGGGCCAGCCCGCCGGCCCGCCGGCCCGCCACCCCACGGGCCGGGCCCAAAAAAACAACCCGTTTTGCCTTGTCGGGCCAGCCCGGCCCGACCCATTTAAAACGAGCCAAAAACGGACCGGGCCAAAACAGGCCGGGCCGGGCCAAAACGGGCCGGCCCGTTTTGACACCCCTACTCACAATTCATCAAAATCTTCTTCAAAACTCAAAGTTTTATCGTCACGAAGCAACAACCTCCTGACCCTTAAATGTCTCTTTGAAAACTACTCAACCAAATTCATGAACAACAATATTATATTTGAATTGATGAAAAAAAAATAATGTAAAATTAATTTAAAGTTGATTTTTTCCATTAAAAAAAATTAATATAATATATTGTAAAGTAATTTATAACTATGGTAATCGTTTTTAGTGTACATATGTCATTATTTTTTGTTATTAATATAATTTATTTTATTATTTTACATTTTAAATTTTATGATTATTTTTAATTTGAATTAATTATTTATAACAAAATTATTTATTATTTATTTAAATTTACAAATATATTTTATTAAAATATAACACTATTATTTATTTTTAATAATTATGATAAAAATAACTGTTCTATTTTTTATTATTACAATAAAAAGTTGATACACATACATCTAAACACATATGTTTCACTATACGTATAACAGAAATATTTATTATAACTCGAATTTTTATCACATCATTCTTTTCATGTCATCATCAGGCTGCTTGAACTTGTTATTTACTTAGTTTGCTTATTCTAAAAATAAGTAATTTTTTAATGTTTTAAGTAAAAAAATCCATCTATTTCTTAAATGAGTGATATTTTTTAAAATGTTTTATCATCAAATAATGGAACAAATTAAAGTAAAGAAAAATAAAATCAAAGGGTGAATCGCCCACTGATTTTAAAAACTATCCCATAGTTAAAAAAAGTTATTAACAAATTTCAGAAAAAAACATTATTTTGTTTAATTACTTAAAAGAACAATGATAGTTTATTCATGGATGAATATGTTTGTGTCCGTGAAAATTAAAATTAGTTATTCTTAAAAAATTTGAATCAATTTAATTTTTTATATTTAAAAATACATGAAATTAATTTTTTAAATTAATTTTAATTAAGTTTATTTGACGTTTCAAACTTATTTATCAGTTAATATTAAAATGATCATGTGTCAAGAACGTCAAATAAAACTTAATAAAATTTAATAAAAAAATTAAATTCATATATTTACAAAATTGAAGGAATAAATCAATTCAAAATTAAAAAAAACAAATTTAAATTTTTACTCAAAGTTTAAAGATAAAAACATATTTAAGTATTTATTTATTTATGAAAAATATTTATTTTTTTAGGGACGCTCCTCCTGCTACTGGCGTAGGAAAAAAAAAGACAAAAGGAAATATTTGAAAAGCGTAGAAAGCGCGATTGGAACACGTGGCTCGCTATCCGTTATTCGACCGTTGGAGGAAGAAAGCTGTTGTTGTGCTGTGTGTTAATGCAAAAACACAACCCAACACATATCAACACAACACAGCACAGCCTCTGTGTCCATTAAAATCACTCTCTAAATTTCTCTCTCTCTGCATCATTCTTTCAATTGCGCTTCCATCATCATGGCCATCGCAACAGAGACTCAGCCTCAACAACACAAGGTCTTTCTTATCTTCTCTACTGTTCTCTCTCTCTCTCTCTCACACACACACACACACACACAAATCTAGGGTTTTCGTTTCTCCAAATCAAACCATTTTCTTATTTATTTTGTTTTGCGGAAATAATCGACAACAAGGTTTCGATGCAGCCGTTCTGATTATGTCGTGTTTCGTTTTGCCAGGATTCTTCCGAGGTGTTGGGTTCAGCTGCGGGGAAGAGGTGGACGCTGAACGATTTCGACATTGGAAAACCTCTTGGAAGGGGAAAATTCGGCCACGTCTATTTGGCAAGGGAGAAGAGTGTGAGTTTTCTGTTGTTAGGGTTTTCTGATCAGGGATGATGACTCGTGATTATGCTAATCTCTATGGATTATTTCATTGGCTTTTCGATTTATTTAGGGACAATCTTGCGCCACTGCTTTTACAAGAGTTCTACGGTGTTTCGTTTTTTTGTTTTTTTTTGTTGTCTTAATTTCAAATCGACGGTTTGAACGATTAGCTGTGTAGAGGTGTAGCTACTCAAGTTTTACAATTGTTAGATTGTGACTACCTGTTTTTATAGTCTTTTGATGAGCGAGTTTGGGATGCAATATAAACATCTAAATTGTTTCACGTAACACTGATAACAGGTTTTTTGAAATTGTTGGTTTGAGATCACAGCTGTTACGTTACACACTAACCATTGGCCTTTGTATTTATGAGATAACTGTTGTGATTATTGTGCTAATTTGTAGTGCGAGACTGATATGTGGTTTTGGTACAGAGTAATCACATTGTTGCTTTGAAAGTACTCTTTAAGAGCCAATTGCAGCAATCCCAAGTTGTGCATCAACTGCGGCGAGAAGTCGAGATTCAAAGTCATCTTCGACATCCCCACATCTTGCGCCTCTATGGATACTTTTATGACCAGGTATGTTTGTTTTTACTTTCTGTGCTGATATTGTGGAAGAGTTTTAAAATGCGCACTCCTATTAACATTTTATGTGAAATAACATAACTGCAGAAAAGAGTGTATTTGATTTTAGAGTATGCACCCAAAGGTGAACTTTACAAGGAATTGCAAAAATGCAAGTATTTCAGTGAAAGGCGTGCAGCTACTGTAAGTATAGCAGCTATTGTTTTTTCCTCACCCTTCGTGTACTGTTGTTTGTGTGATACAAAAGATAGACTCAAGTGTTTTCTTCCACATAGCTGTCTTAATATATTAAGAAGCAAGTAAATACCGGAACATTTGACATAATATTTGACTTAGAGTGCGGTTGATTAGATATGTGGTTGGCAGTCTACATTCTTTAGTGTATCAGAATAACATTCTTCTGATATTGACAAAATGTTTATTTTGTTCTTGAGAGCAGTATGTTGCGTCATTGGCCAAGGCCCTAATATATTGCCATGGAAAACATGTAATCCACAGGGATATTAAACCCGAAAACCTTCTTGTTGGTGCACAGGTGATCGTCTAAACTCAGTCTGCTGTTTCTTATGTGGCTCTTTTTCTTGTCCTCGTTATTATATTAACATTTTTTTTTTCATCTTAGGGTGAGCTAAAAATAGCGGACTTTGGGTGGTCAGTGCACACATTTAATCGCAGACGGACAATGTGTGGCACACTGGATTACCTTCCTCCCGAGATGGGTATGCTTATGCCACATGACTCATTGGACAAATTTTTTTATGTTACTCTTTTCATAAATGGTGCTGCACTATATTTATTGTTTAATACTTTATGTTGCAACAGTGGAGAGTGTAGAACATGATGCGAGTGTGGATATATGGAGCCTTGGTGTGCTGTGTTATGAGTTTCTTTATGGGGTCCCTCCCTTTGAGGCTAAAGAACACTCGGATACTTACAGGAGGTAAAGCACCAATCAGTTGAATATAAATTAGCATCAGCATCATCCTCAGACTGATTTTCATTATCCTCACCACTTTTTTATTATTATCCCCACTGAAGGGCGGTCAGACAATTTAACCAACTAGGGTGCTTTTGCTACTGAACCTTCCGATTTTCATGCTTTTGTCCACTTTCATCTCTTTTTGTAACTCTTTGTAAAAATTAAATCAATTTAAATCGCAGTGCAAGCGGATCTTATGTTCCCTTTTGAAAACCTTATTTACAGGATTGTACATGTGGATCTTAAGTTCCCTCCTAAACCAATTGTATCCTCTGGTGCAAAGGATCTTATCAGTCAGGTTTGTTGTCAACTCTCAATGTTTATGTATTTGTTCAAACGTTTTTGCCTTAGTAACTCTTTCCTCTTTCTTTTTTATTTTTTATTTTTTTATTGACAGATGCTTGTCAAGGATTCATCGCAACGGTTACCATTGCACAAACTCCTTGAACACCCTTGGATTGTTCAGAATGCAGAGTCCTCGGGTGTATATAGGGGCTAGTGAACCTTATCATTCTTTTTGGTATTTTCTTAATCAGGAAAATCACCAGGATGAAAGAATGGCTGCTGCTTCGAAGCTTGTCATTTGTTTGTAAAACCTATTATAAAGAATAACTCATCAATTGTTTTTCTTTTTATTGTTGTAACCCTAAATATATAAAAGTATCTTTTTGTTCAGGGCACAACTAATCATTTTGCATTGCAGTATAGCAGAGGGAGTCCCATCAATATTAATTAATATATTTTCGGTAAAATTACCCTTTGGGTTCCTATCATTAAAATCATTTCCCCCCTATCTATATTTTTTTTAATTTTTTTTTACTATAGATTAATTATTAGTATCTGCAAGGAATAAAATTAATTAATTTTTAAAATAGTTTCTTAATAGAGTTTTGAAATAATTTGGCGCAAATAAAAAGTGATTTGTTTGGTTAAACGTAACATGTTTATATGTTGTGCTACACACTATTGGTCGACCAGTGTTGGACGAACATTTTCATTAATCAGTTGTTGTATTAGTCAACTTGTAGAAATTTTAACATAATGTCAGCTCAACCTTAATTAGAAATAAAAACTAAAATATAATAAAAAAATGACAATAAGTTTAAAATTAACATTTTTTTTCACAAACTTAAAAAATAAACAGAACTAAAAATATATTTAATCTATATAGTTCTTTTTACTCTCACTGTATTTCTTTTGACCGAACTATTTAATATTTGAAAATAATAAAATATTAACATTGCAATCATTTAAATGCATGTTGTTCATACTTACATGTAATAAAACTACAATTTAGAATATGTTTACTCAGGGAAAGGTTTGGTCCCACTCTACAATGAGCATGTCAACTCAATAAAAATTCGTGATCACATTACACATGTAAGATTAAAGGGGGAAGAAAAATAATGTACTAAAAAAGCGTTTGTTTATACCTCGTTCAGTAAAACCTGTTTATAACAACCAAAAGAAAGACAGGGAGCAACAAGCAGAAAAACTAGTCCTTCAAGCCCAGATAAAAGAATTCTGATCAAAATTCTTAATGACCTAGGTTAAAAGCTCAACAAAATCTCCTTAGTATAACGATCAAGTAAAGCAAGGCGTACCAACTTGCAAAACATGGAAAGGGAGAAAAAGAACTGCTCCCAGTACTCCATGCTTTTGGAGGTTGTATATGCATTGGGTAAAAATGATACAACATATCAAATACATTTGTAGGTAAACAAATCTATATCTAATTTTTTGTCTCGATACCATTGTCTGCATGGTTTTCAGATTGTTGTTCATCTTTGAAATTGTCCCCTTGTAACAATTGACTGAAAGTGTTTTCTTTTTTCTCAGCTTCACCAATATCATTGCAATTGCTCTCTTCTAACAATTGACTCGGAGGTTGTTCTGCTTTCTTGGCTTCATCTAAATCTTTCGGGCTCAAAAAGCTTGGCTGGTTGGTGGAAGAAAGGAGTCTTGCCCACATTCTGTCAGTAATCACAACCTTGTTCTGCCTCTCATTGATTCTCTGGGATCAAAATTTGAACATAAATTCTCCATTGTATAAAGAATTCTGAATATAAACCATCAATGTAAAATTGGAGAAGCGATAGAAAACAGCTAGCCATGTTCGTATGTACACGATGTGGTAAAACATATAACAAACTCTGTATATTTTAAATATCATTATCCAGTCCCAATGATAGTAGCTAACTAGCGAATATCTGTTTTTTTTCCTTGACAGCAGGAATTTTCCATAGAAAAGAGTCCAGTTCAAGTCCGGCACACTCACAAAATAGAACTCAATCCAACCTCTTAAGCCAATCACCCCTTGATATTAAACACCAATAGAAAATTATTGTACCCAACCAAAAAGAAAAGAGGAAAACATTATGAAACAGTCCAAAATTTGGGTAAGGGTATGTAGTAACTCACATTGAATGGGATATAAGTATGTCTGCCATTGACCAGTCCAACTGTAAATCCGGTATACCCTGCCATTGCACCATGGACTGCACTCTGAGCAAGAAGTGTACAGTAGACATTATCTGATGCATTGCTTGGAATTGCTCGGATCATGTAGGTTGGATCTAGCAGATAAAACAACAAAGCCTTATTCCACTAAGTAGATCAGATAAAAATTAGAGTTGCCAAATTCGAATTTTAAGAAACCTTTCAAATAACAAATGAAAATGGAAGACTAAAGAAGCTATAAATAATTGGTCAAAAAAGAAGAAAATAATGTAAGAGAATCTGACCTATATATTTAAGATTGATGGCAATCTTATCCTTCCTTGCAAAGTGGTCCTGTTATAAAATGATAAATGTTTTTTAAAAGGGAAATAAAAAGAATTGTACAATTGATTTTTCTAACTAGAAAACCCAAAACACTGCTGCCGGGATGATGTCGGTCACCTACACACATCAGCTCGGAGTAGCTGAATAAACGGCATTACGCAACTAAATACCCGATAAGGCACTAAGGCTATTGAATCGAGTTAATTTAGACTAATTCACATAAAAGTCCATTAAAATATTATAAATAGGTTTCCATTTACGAGGTATACATATTGCTTATTTCTTATGTCTTTAATATGCTTTGCTGACTTAAGTTTCAAAATGTCTTTGCTGACACACCATCTCTCTCGATGAGAGAAGTGCGAAGGAGACATCCTTGCATCTCCCAAAACCTGAAGACGCAAGCAAACAAGCACCATAGAGCAAGTCGAAGGAGACATCTCAGTCCTTGCAAGAACAGTAAATATATATATAAAAAAAGAAGTGGATAAACAATATACAACTACATACACGTATGCCATCTAGCTATTGGCTGAGATGGAGTGGAATGTGATAAATGGTGAGCTTTCTACTGATATGCAATGATAAATAGTAGTCACTGTGCAGAGGAAACAAAATCATGAAAAACTCAACTCAAAATGTTTCGCCCAATGACGTATAAAAAATTTCAATCTACTTTTGTATTTATTTTTATGTTCAATAATCCAAAATTGTTTTTAGAGCTCAGCAAGGCAGAGATTAGATTATTATGGACGTCAATCTTAAGGGAGTGAAATACAGTCCATTAAGATTGAAATTAATCAAAAGAATATTGTTAGGTAACCACTTTACTAGTTAATTCAACATATCAGTAGTTAGCTTGAATAAGTTAGTTGAGTGGAGATAATTAGAAGCATCAAGGGAAGGTTCGGATAAGACGAGGGAACACAGATGCAGGGATATCATTAGAGAATGGGAAGATAACAGGATGTCTTGCATACCTTGAGTATTCTATACAAATTCATTGATTTTATATAATTATAATTCAGCTTCTATCAAATATAGTCCAACCAATTAATAGTAATTGGAAAGATCTCCCCAAGTAATTAATTCCTCAGCGATAGTAGAATTATACTACAAAAATTCCAAGGAAAAAGAATTATATTTTAAAAACCATCTTATGTATAACAATACCTTGATCTTATGAGATATCCATAAACCAACATCTTGAAGTAGTTTGTTTCCAGAAGCATCTTTCTGGTCCATGTCTTGCATGCTTTCAGTAAGAAGATCTTGTCCTGCTCCCTCCGCTATGACTATGACCATATGCCCATTTTCTTTCAGTCTTTTCTCAATAAATTCAAAAAGTCCACCCTTTCCTTCAAGGTAGAAGGGTGACTCTGGAATCAAGCAACAGTCCACATCTCTGCTAGCAAGAGTAGCATACATAGCAATAAAGCCTGCAGTCACAGTACCCATCATAACACAGGAAAAAGAAAGCAAATACATCCAGCTCCTTTAAAAGAACTGGTCCACTTTACAGGATAAAATGCAATTACACATGTTGATTAAAAAATAGACAGTTGAGGATTATGATAAAATCAAATGAATGTATAAAAAGTTTCTGAAGTTAGTAACAATGTCAATCTTTTTTTTTTCTTTCTAATTAACAGTTATTAGTGCCTTTATCCTCTAAATTGCACTTCACCCACTTTAGAGGAACCAGCACCAAAACACATAAGTCTGACTGAGCCAACTGGGGAACCAATTAGGGCTTAAATAATCTGAATTAGATGCCTAAAACATAACAAACAAATGCAATGTAATCATACCACTATAACGTCCCATTAGCTTTACAACACCAATGCCATTCTCAATACTTTCAGCTTCAACATGTGCTGCATTGATGGCACGTTGAGCCTCCTCGACCGCAGTATCAAAACCAAAGGATTTGTCAATAACCTAAAGAAATACAAGACAATTCCACATGAAGCTTTTTTAAACATAGATAACCAACACTTCAGATGCATTTCATAGTAAAACTATAGTTCTAGAGAAACAAAATAACATAACATATGGAACAGGCATACCGGAATGTCATTATCTATGGTTTTGGGAATTCCAGCAATTGCTACTTTCAGACCCCGTCGTCTAACTTCCTGTACAATACCAACATCTGTTCAGAATGCTTAATTCATATATTAAAAGAATGATTTCAGGTCAATCAGGTCAGGCAGCTACAAATTTTATGCTACCAAATTTCTTTTAGTAAAATGACATGCTCTTAACAATCCCTTGAAACTACCATGAAGCTGACCTATATGAAAAAGGTAGTACTGCATCATACAAACTAGATTTGCAAACCAGCATAGTTTAAGGTGTTAAGACTTTATTTAATTTGCACTTGAGGACCTGGGTCAACTCTGACACTGAAATTACATCTACGTAAGATATATACTATCATCATTGTGCTGTTTATTGGAATGAAACGAATAGAGCTCAAATATAAGAGCAGAAATATGCATAAATTACAAAAAATACAGTTCCCACCTTGGGCAAATAGAAGGGATGAATATGAGACTTGTCAATTGTACTACTTAGTGTTGAGATGATGACAGTCACCAACACCACCATCAGCTCAAATTAGGTAAATAAACACCATTACGCAACTAAACATTAAAAAAGGTACTAATTAGTTATTAAGGCTATTGGATTAAGTTAATCTAGGTTCACCCAGGTAGAAGTCTACTAGAATATTATAAATAGATTCACGTTTATGAGGCATACATTGTTAATTGATTGAATAATTATTACGATATTAATATGTTTTGTTGACTTAAACGTTAGAGTGTCTTTGTCAACACACCATCCCTCTTAGTCAGAGAAATGTGAAGGAGACAACCTTACGTGCAGGCAAGAGAAAGGGGAATCACTATGGACCTTTACAGAGCGCTTTGGCAAGGTGGTGCTTAACATATGAAACATCATGAGGTAGCCTTATCACATGATCCCCATTCTAAGACCAGACCCCTTTGCTGACAGTTTGTGGAACAAGCCCGCAGCCGACCTAGAAGAATTAAGACATCTAGCAGCTAAGTTCATGTAGTTAGAAGAACTTAAAGACTTTCGCAACAAGGTCCGAGTCAAGACAACACCCACCAAGAAAAGGACATACGAAAAGAGCTTGATGGGCCAATACATTGTGATAGCCGAAAAGATCTCAACCACCAAAGAAATCAAAATTTTCTTTCCTTCATTAGCCTCTCAACTACCTCTCAAGCCTAGGGCCAATGTACTACTTGGTACTTAGATGATGTTGGTTACCAACACCAACATCAGCTCATATTAGAGGAAAAAACACCATTAAGCAACAAAATATTTGATAAGGAACTAATCAGGTGTTTAAGGCTATTGGATTGAATTAATCTAGGCTCATCCAGGCAAAAGTCTATTCAAATATTATAAATAGGTTCACATTTCTGAAGTATACATTATTCATTGATTACACATTCATTATGCTTTCAATTCGATTTGTTGATTTAAGTGTTGAAGTGTTTTTGTAGGAACGACATCTCCTCTCAATTAGAGAAGTGCAAAGGAGACATGCCGAAACATCCTAAACCCAAAGACACAAGCAAGCACAAGAGAGCAAGTTGAAGAAGGCATCTTGGTCTTATAAGGTTATTTCAGTCCTTGTAAGAACATCATTAATTATTAATAATCTATAATTTGTCATTCAAAATTATTTTATTTGTACTATCTTCTCTTAGTGTCATTAGCAAATAGAGTGAACATATGTAAGTTTATGCGATGTCAACTAAGATGGAAAAAGCAAATTAAACTCAGAAAGCCTAATTAGCTGCCTTCATTGAACATAATCAAGAAAATCAACAAATAAAGTACACAAACATGCCATTCATAATCTTAAAAAGGTATATATTAAACATATTTCTTTTTCAATGAAATGGTATTCTTATTTTTCTTATTGTAGATCAAAAATAAAAACATTACATTTTTAAAAACTTTGAATTTCAATACCTACCTCGTAAATCACAGTAGCTCCTCTCTGGGTACCATCTCCTCCAATAATATAAACCTGTAACAATAATCCAAACAATGAAAACCCATTATATGACAATAACATACTCAGGTTTCAAGCACACCAATATAACAAAACTCAAAATTTGTAATTCCAGCATTCATCATCATTAGAAACTTCATTATAATACAGTTGACACATGGTAAACCTGATTAATTCCTCGATCCTGGATGCTGTCAACTATCTTGCTGGTATCATGCCCCCCTCGTGACGTCCCAAGAATTGTACCTCCACGCTTATGGATGTCATTGACCACCTTAGGTGTTAAAGTTATGGTGTTCTTGGAATAAAAACCTCTATAACCTCCCTGTATAACGTTTGGATACAATATAGTGGTGAAGCCAATGGATCAATAAGTGTAACTGAGGTTAAAAGACCAACAACAGGAAAAAATAAATGTGGAAAGTAAATTGTCTCCATGAAACCCAAAAGTTTGTTCAGTCAAGTATATGCGGGAAATTCTCAATAAACACGTGCATAAATTTGCCAGAACTTGCAAAAACAATGAAATGCACACATCTCATGTAAACACTGCATCACATTTCGTATTCAATATGCTGTCTTTTGAGAATAAATACCAAAATGTAGGACTCCTTAAACCAACAGTTATTGAATGGTTTCATAGCAGCTAGTCAGCTTAACATCGTTACTAATGTTTTATTCACAAATGTTTATCATCACGGCAAGAAGTATTTAAGAAAAAAAGGCTCATGATTTGTTGCATAGCCATAGCTCATCAAGGTTCCGAAGTGAACATTGATTTGTTTTGTTACAAGAAGTTCCAAACTGCTTCACTAACAACAAAACAAAGAAAAACCCCAAATCTAATGCAGTGAAGAAAAACCAACTATAAGAGAGAGGACTTGCTTGATACAAACATTAAAATGATCACAAAGACAATTAGATGTGTCGAAAAGCATTTAATGACAGCTAGTTTGTATAAACTTCCTCATAAACATTTATGGAAGAAGAAAAGAGAATGAATTAAGGAGATAAACTGAATCCAACTTCTTGTTGAGTTTAAATTAATTCATGAACCTTGACCTTTTTCTAATGTCTTTTCTCCATGAGCAATTATTAATTAAACAGAGTTTGGTATTCTTACCTAGAAAATGTTTAACAAAAGCTCTCATAAGCTGGAAGCTAAACCAAATTGAGATTTTATTCAAAAGTTGCAACTTAGACTACATTTAACTGTATTCAAGAATGACTCTAAAATACGAAAATAAGAAATAAATCCAAACCAAGAGTTGGTACGAAATTAGAGTCTGTTTGATTAATTGTCCGGTAAACTATCCATGCAATTTGATTTACAATGATGGAATAAGATTTATACACACAAAGAAGTCAGGGACAGAGAAGCACATCATAGCATTATAAGCTTTCTTACCTAAAGAAAATCACAGCATATACAATCCACAGCAACAGATAATATAATGAACATACAACAAAAGAGAATTTTCTCACTCACATCTATGCCAAGGACTTTGTTAACACCATACATGTAAGAAAGACCACAGACAATTTCCCTTATGACAGTGTTGAGGCCAGGGCAAAGTCCGCCGCAAGTGACAATGCATGCGTGCACATCATCCGATCTAAAGTATACCTATTAGATTAGGTGTCAGGTGAGTTGAAACGGAATAGATTAGTCATTCTCAAATGTTCTTAATATATGCAAACAATCAAGGAAGATTACCTTTTGTCGAGGGCCTGCACGTCTAAAATGTACACCTCTTGGACCATCCTTGTGAACAACAACCTATTAAAAAGGCCAAATAAAAGCAAAAACAGCAATGCTTCTTGTTAATGCTGATGTACGAGAAATAAATCCACGGTTCCCTTTATTTTCCATCTTCACCGTTTTGAAAAAAAAAAAAAAAAGAGGTTCAGTTCAGTGTTTCCATTAATGGTAATTGATCAAGTATCAGTAACCGATGTAAAGAGTTTCCTGTTCCGCAAATCATCGAACAAAGAGATAACACATTAATTCAATCGCATAGTCGTTGTTGATACTTAACAGGCCAGGCAACGCAAAATAATACATAGCAGAAGTGTTTAAGATGGATGAAATGGAGAAATAAATGTCATCGCAGATAAAAACAGATAGAACCTTCTGAGGCACAGTGTCGTCCATATGCACGAAATACTGCCTGAACAGATGCAAAAAAAAAAAAAATAGAGAATCAACGTTTCGAACAGAGCACATTCCATTCTCAGATCACAATCACAGCACGAGGCAAAGCGATTCACTTACTTGACAACCGAGTAAGCAGGATTGGACCGAAGCGGATTCGGATACGTCTGCAGAAAGAAAAAAGTATTACACAAGCAAGCGGCGAGTTAATGCGTCAACATGACGCAGTTCGCAAATATAATCGAGTAAATCCTAGAGAGAGAGAGAGAGAGAGATACATGAAGATTTAGAATGTAGTCGGTGAAATGAGGAACGTCTTCGAGAATGTAACCAGCGTCGCCATGGACGATCTTCGACTGCGAATCGGAATCGCTGGACGCCATTGTTCTTCCCTTCGGAATCTTTGTTTTATCTGTCTTTTTCTTTCTTTTTTGCAGATTTTGCTTTTGGACTACAGAGTGGGTGAACGACGAAGCAGAAAGGGGTGGAATGAGTGTGAGAAGAGAAAGAACACTGAACTTGGTTGTGCGCGGATTTATTTAGTTTCAATGAGAATCTAAGTCCTGACAGGTCAGGATGAATCTGAACCGTCCGTGTGTGCCATTATCGTGATGTGGTGGAGATGGACGATCAAGATCGAATCTGATAGTAGTGTATAGCTGAGAGTGCGCGAAAAGTGTTTTCTGGAATCTAAAGACTCGGTTTTACCAAGATGCGGTGGTCGCAGAAAACTGGTGGCGCAGTTTTACCGGTTACTGTTCAATTTAAGAGCAAAAATAAGTTGTACGACCTCTGTTTTGGACTTCTTTTTTACTTGTAGAAGCGGTATTTCCTTGCTTTGCACGAGTGTGTTAGAAAAAGTTATTTAAACCTGATTTTGAATTAAAAACTGGATTTGAGGAAATAGAAAAAGAACAAATAAAGAAGAAAAAAGTGAAAAGTTATGCTGTTGAAAATAAAAGAAGAGGATGAAGATTGTGATGAAAGTTTGTAATAAATATGATTGATGTAATAAAATAAATCTAATTAAATATTAATATCTTTAATAAGTAATTTTTCAATGATTTCATTTTAAAATAAAACATTAAAAATATTTAAAATTCATTAATTTAATTTAATTTATTATTTATACTTATGTACTGTTAAAATAAAAAAATACAAGTTTTCATTTTATTTTATTTCACTTTAATTGAATTTGTTTATTTGATTATAAAATTATTTTAATATAAGTTATTTATACATGTCAGCAAAAACATAGGTGTTGTTATACATGTGTTTCTGCATCTTTTAAATATAAGTTTATGAGTTATGGTTACAAACCCAATCATTTGATAAATAATGATAGGAACTTTCTTATTTTTTTCTTATTGGAAGTTTTTGTTACTTGGTCATTATAATATTATTTTGTTAAGTCTTGTTTTCGTGTTTTAATTATTTATTTTTACATAAAATTTCTCAAAAGGCTTATTATTGAACTTGACAGTGGATTTGCAAGTCTTCTAAAAAAGGGAGTTTTCTTAGTGCCGGATGAATTGGTGTGTTAATATTTTAGGAATTTTTTATTGTGTATTACATTCCTTGTAGGACTTGGGAAAAAAAAAATAAGGGTTTAATGTTATTTATAATCATATTTCTTACCAAATAAAATCTCTAGATTTGTATTCATTTTTTTCATTACCAAGACACAACAAAATTTATTATTAATTCATACTCGTTAGGTCCTCAAAGAAACTCAATTCATTTTACGTTCATAATTTTGTTTTTCTAAAAGGAGCTTATCATGTATTTACACATCAAAATTTTAGTAGGTCTAAGAAATATTCATAAATTATAATTTGCCACATAACACACCGGTGGAAACACATGTGTTGTTTCACAGGTGTGTCTGCATTTTTAATATTTGTATTATAACACAAGTTATTAATATTTTTAAATTGATAGTGTGATTGTGGCTGTGAATGTATATATGGATGAATGTTTGCGTGGGTGCGTGTGATTGCGTGTGTGTGATTTTGAGTGTGTGTGTGTGGGTGCGTGTGATTGCGTGTGTGTGATTTTGAGTGTGTGTGTATGAAGGTGTGGGTGCCTTGTCAATATTTTCAAAAAGGAAGGTCATTATTCCTTAACCTTGTGAGAAGATTGCTCTTCATCAGGTAAACATCTATTTGTGTCAAGCATCCCACTAATTATAGAGCTCCAAAGCTATGAACAATTGATTTTCTAGTCACTTGATTTTAGATTGCATATTCATGTGGAAGATAACGACTACAATATCAAATCAGGAGAATGAATAAGAACAAAACGGGAAAAAATGCTAATAATCTTAAAAATTAAAAAAATCTAAAATGTCACAATCTAAGCTAATTGAAGACAAAAATGTTGATCTTACACTATTACAGTAACACGTTACTGGTATGGGTTGGAGACAAAAATGTTAATCTTACACATTGCAAGCCTAAAATTTAAATTTTTTGTTGGAGATTTTTAACATCTAATACATTGCTTGCTTTAATGTCTCTTCACGAAGGAACGCAAAGCCCTTACAACACCTACACAAATGTTCCTTTTTGTGGGCCAATTGAATTAGATGTTACTGTGCACTTGTGAACTCAAAATAATTAGTTCGTAATTAAGATAGTTTTTTTAATAAGTGATACTTATACCACATGACATCAATTCAATTGCCATGAGGTGTTTCCACGCAACATACATGCAACTTAGATATTTTCTAATGCTTTATACTATAAATCACCTTGATTTTTGTTAAAAACTACCAAACCCCTTGTCTTAATTCACCCATTGTATTGATTCAACCGATAAAATCTTTATAATTTCCAGATAACCATATTTCAATTTATCCTAAACTATGAAAAAACTTAGTAGTCACATTTATTTTTATTTAAACTAATGATAAACTTCTATATATGTACTTATGGAAGAATAAAACAAGAAAAAAATGCATTGAGTTTCTCCTTAAGATATAAAATTTAAGTGCATAAATTTGTTACTTCATTTTACCTTATTAATTTTGCTTTCTATAAAGATTTATCGAGGGTATAATTATTGATTTGGTCCCTCAATTTTTTGAGTTGGTCAATTTGGTTCCCGAATTTTTTAAATGTTCAATTTGGTCCTTGAGTTTTTGGAAGATACAATTTTATATCCTTATTTTTTAAAGTGGTTCAATTTAGTACCTCCCATTATATTTCAATTAACGTCGTTTATACACTGGTGAGCTGTCACTATACAATAGAAATGTGAGTGAAGTTGTTAATTGTGTTGGTTTGTTTGTTGGGTGTAGTTAACATCATTTTAGTCTCTCTTTGATGTTTCCTTGATCATGTGTATTCAATATAGTATTAAGATTAGTTATTTAATTTGTTGCACAGTGACAATTCACTACTATACAAACGAAGTGAACTAGAGTATAATGAGAGGTACTAAATTGATCAACTTTCAACTTTAAAAAATAATTCAAGGATCAAATTGAACAAACTCAAAAAATCGGGGGACAAAATCTATAAGGGTTAAATATGTTTTTGGTCATTCAAGTTTCAGTGAAATTTGGAATTAGTCCCCCGTCAAAACTTTTGACCAATTTAGTCATTCATCTTTAAAAATACATGAATTTAATCATTTTAACCCAAATTTTATTAAGTTTATCTGACTTTTTCAGCGCATTTCATAATAGTATTTGAATTGTTTACACTGTTTGACACATTTTCGCTTCAATGTTAACTAAAATATAATCATAAAATACGTTTAAAATGTCAAATAAGCTTAACAAAATTTGGTAAGAAAGACTAAATTCACGCATTTCTAAAAATGAAGGACTAAAAATTAGTATAAAGTTTAGAAGAGGGACTAATTCCAAAATTCACTTAAACTTGAGGGACTAAAAACATATTTAACCCAAATATCAATAATTATACCAATCATAGCTTTAATAGGTCTAAAAAATCTTCGTAAATTATAATTTTATTATTTCAATTTAAAATCATATAATTATAAAATTATGATTTTATTATTTAAATAAAAATTAAAAATATACAAAATTATAATTTTATAATTCTACAAATTTGAATTAAAATACTAACATAAAATTATAAATTATAAATTATGAACTATAAATCGTAAATTATAAAATTTTAAAATATTAAAATTATAAAAAATAACATGTGACGACAACGAAGTAAAATGAGATGATAAGATAATAACACGTGAACCCCTAATAATCACATCACAAAGTTAAGAGAAAAAATTAATAACAACAATTTAATTGAAAAAATTAAATTTATTAATTGACCACCAAAATTTATTATAAACTCAACTGAAAAATTTCAAAATTTGTCTAGATTTAAAACATAGTTAAGGATAATATATAATATAACATAATTAAGGATAATATATAATATAATATGTTTTACTTTACTTAATTACATAAGTTATTTTATGATAAATTTATAATTACTTGATTTATTTATATCAATATACGCATATATTTGTAATATACAGTATTTAGCTTCTAAAGTTTTTGAGTGGTGTAAAAGATGTTTTTGAGGACAAATATGCAAGAAAAGAAACGATCTAGAAAGCAACACAATGGATAAGAGATACAAAACTGAAAGTTCTAGTCTTGAAGAAGACAGAATTATTGTCTCTCTCGCAGCAAAAATAAAAATCTCAAACTTTATTTGGCATTTGAGGCGAGAGTAGAATTTAAAACAAAAAGAAAAAAAAAAAGAAATACAGGTGGAACGTTCCGAGTGGATACAACGACGTTAACACAACACAAGTCCGGTCCGCGTAATAAAAATCAGTTTTTAAAGTTCCATTCGCGATTGCGCATCAACACCAAACGCTCCCTTAACCCACCCAACCCAAACCCCAAATCCGAAACCGTCCTATTCCTCGTTCGAATCAGGGGCATCTCTGAACTGGAACAATCAGATGCCAGCGATTTGAGCGATACTCTGTGAAGGAGCTACGTAGTGCGTTTCGCTCTTCCAAATGGCGGTTTCCGATAGTCCAAGCGGTGCCTCCACGCCGCCTCAACAGGAACCAGCCAACAAGTACGGTTTCACCAAGCCTCTCTCTCTCGCGGGTCCCACCGACGCTGATCTCAACCGTAACAACGAATTGGAGAAGGTAATAACTTTGTGATTCGTCTTATCTCTGATTGTTTAGGGCTCCGCGCCTTCGCATTATTGCTTACGTGTGAAACCTAAACCTCAAATTTGTTTTCTTTTGCATCAGTTCTTGCTCGATTCGGGGCTCTACGAGAGCAATGATGAGTCCGCCGCGAGGAAGGAGGTTCTTCACCGCCTCGATCAGGTTAACTGTCTCTTCGATCTCGCTTTTTGTTGTTATTTGAGCGTGTTGATTACTGCGGTGGTGTTCTGTTTATTCACCTGTTCAATTTGTGTGAACGATGTTCCTCTAAGTTTTATAGGAGTATTGTTGTGGAACTTGTTTCATGGTGAGGAACATGATTTGAATTGGAACCTTTATGCTTGTCTAGGGTTCATCAGGGCTTTCGCATGGTGCCCTTTCTTGTTGTGATTGAGGTTTTTCACTGTCCTTTTGGATTTGATTTTTGTAATGACCAACTTAGCTTGCAATGTAGATTGTGAAAACCTGGGTGAAGCAGTTGACGCGCCAACGTGGCTACACAGATCAGATGGTGGAGGATGCAAACGCAGTCATTTTCACTTTTGGTTCTTACCGACTAGGGGTGCGTATGCCATTGGAAAATTTTCATGCTTGTTTGGATTGTGGGGGTTTTTACATTAGTGAAAATTAGCAATTCTCGAGTTGTCAGTTGAAGAAGGAAATTAAATCTTCAAGTAGAAAAGATTTGAAGGAGAAATAATTTTATTAGCAGAAATGCATTTATTGTTATTGAAGTTTCAATTATCTAAGCCTTTTGTTTGTAACAATATTAATATTTCAATAATTTTCAGGTTCATGGACCTGGAGTTGACATTGACACTCTGTGCATTGGTCCTTCTTATGTGAACCGAGAGGTGACACACTTCTGCTGATTATTTCTCCTCAATTTAGTAAAATCCCTGACATTGGTTATATTTTAGCCAATTTATCTCTTTTGCAGGAAGATTTCTTCATCATTTTGCATAACATTCTGGCTGAAATGGAAGAAGTTTCTGAACTACAACCGGTTCCTGATGCACATGTTCCAGTAATGAAATTCAAATTCCAGGGAATATCTATAGATTTGCTGTATGCAAGTATATCACTTTTGGTTGTGCCAGAAGTAAGTTTGGTTATTTATTCATCAGGGTCTTTGTATCTTCTGAGTGCACACTTTCGTGGGGGACAATTTTATTAAAACTGCATTCTCGTAGGTTGAGAATCTAAAGACTTCCCTCACTTAAGCACACTGTCCTTCATAAATCTTTTACAATTTAAACCAATCACGTGTCGTATATAAGTACTGTTATCTCTTTGTTATTTATCTTTCTTTTTGTGTTTTTATCATGTTTGGTTTTGGAGGTAGGATCTTTGTCTTTTTACCGATGTTCCATGGAGCACTATAGCAATTCTTTAGGGGTAGATGTTTTTGTTATTTGATTTGAGAGGAAGACATTAAATTAGTATGAAGATATTAAATTAGTTTTGCTGAATGCAATTTTTTATTGTTGATCTAAATTTATTTATGTGGTTTATTGACTTTGATACATTATATTCATTTAGGTTGGCAAATGGTATTGTATTTATAACCTGTCACCATGTATCCATTTTGTGTGGAAAGCAAATAGGAAGGAAAGAAAACACAAAAAACATGTTTCTTTCCATTGTACTTTCTCAGTCTTCCACCTTAGAATCTAGTTTATTTAAACTTGCCTTTTGATAAGGTTTTCTAACATACTTATCTACAGGACCTAGATATCTCTCATGGTTCAGTGCTGTATGATGTTGATGAACCAACTGTTCGAAGTCTTAATGGCTGCCGTGTGGCAGATCAAATTCTTAAACTTGTTCCAAATATTGAGGTTAATATATACGTTCTTTTGTTTGATTAAATGAGATATATTATATTTAATGGTTGTTCATGTTATTAATTTGATAGTCCATTAACCCTTGATAATGATAGCACTTTCGAACTACACTGAGATGCTTGAAGTTTTGGGCTAAAAGGCGTGGTGTTTATTCAAATGTAAGAGCCGCACCTACATTCTTTGGTTTTATTTTATTTTTTATTTCTACACCAATGATATTATCTTTTATAATGATTTTGAATACTGTTTTTTGGTGTACTTAGGTTACTGGATTCCTTGGTGGTGTAAATTGGGCTATTTTAGTTGCTCGAATATGCCAACTTTACCCTAATGCAATACCTAGTATGTTGGTTTCCCGGTTCTTCAGGGTCTATACACAGTGGCGGTGGCCAAACCCTGTAATGCTATGCTCTATAGAAGAGAATGAACTGGGATTCCCTATATGGGATCCTCGTAGAAATCCCCGAGATAGATTTCACACTATGCCAATAATTACTCCTGCATACCCTTGCATGAATTCAAGTTACAATGTCTCAGCAAGCACTCTTCGTGTCATGATGGAACAGTTCCGCTATGGCAATAAGATTTGTGATGTAAGATAAGTCTATTATTTCTTGGCGTATTTAATTTGTGACTGTCTTTATTTGATTGATACTTCTACTGTTAGGAAATTGACCTCAATAAAGCCCAGTGGAGCGCACTTTTTCAGCCTTATGTCTTTTTTGAGGCATACAAAAACTATTTACAAGTGGACATAGTTGCATCGGACACTGATGATTTACTAGCATGGAAGGGCTGGGTAGAATCTCGATTGAGGCTGCTTACCCTTAAGGTACAGTCTTGTCATAGTTTAGTACAATGCAAGACTTCCCTGTATTGGGTTTAATTGAATTCTGTTCTTCGTTGAAAAAAATTTAATCTCTGAACAATTTGTAAATTCTTTTCTCTGAAGTATAGGTTTGTCATGGTTTGGTCCGTACAAGCTTTCTTGAACCTGGGATTAATCCAATTCTATTTTTTTATTCATTGAAAATATTTAATTGTTGAAAATTTATGTATATTCTTTCCTTTCCATGTGTTAAACATTGACAATATGGTTTTCAATTTTTTGAGTAGATAGAGCGAGATACAAATGGAATGCTGCAGTGCCATCCTTACCCACATGAGTATATAGACACATCCAAACCATGTGCACATTCTGCATTTTTCATGGGCTTGCAAAGGAAAGAGGGAGTAAGAGGTCAAGAGGGGCAGCAATTTGATATACGTGGAACCGTTGATGAATTCAGACAAGAAATAAATATGTATATCTACTGGAAGCCTGGAATGGAAATTTTTGTTTCTCATGTTCGTCGAAAGCAACTTCCTGCATTTGTTTTTCCTGATGGTTACAAACGCACTAGAATGCCAAGACACATAAGCCATCCAACTGAAAAAACAGGTGATGATGCCACAAAGTGCTACTCTGGATCTGGGCCATCTGAAAGATGCACCAAGAGGAAAAGTTACCCTGAAATGGTGGAAAAGAAGCCAGACAAACCAGATAAACGGGCATCCATTAGCCCACAGAGGTTAGAATGTGTTTCTCCTGAAAGTTGTACTAGTAAATCAGGTGGTTCAGCTCAAATGAGTATTGATAGTATGGAAGGGGTTTGGGTAGCTGGTTCAACAACCAAGTATGCTAACAGCAATTGTGAAATTAAGTCATCTGATGTGCTCCCAGGAAGTGGACTAAGCTCTGTGGTAGCTGACATGCAGATTAGTGAACCAGGCTTTGTTGACACCACACATGATATGTTGAAAACGAGGAGTGTAGAAGTTCCTAATGAGGTAAGCTGCTGAATCAGTGGTGGAACCTTTGGAAGTTGTTTGGTTCATGTGAACTTCCTTAATTAGACGTTGGTGATGCGTTTCAGAATGGAGTTGTCGATGGGGACAAAGCTCAGGATCTGACTTTAGATTGCCTGGAAAGTGAAGAAAGTGAATCTACTAACCATTTTTCAAACTGTAAAGCGGGTGTTGTCGATATGGATCAGCAACTAGACAAAGCATGTAATTTCATCACAAGGGATGAATGCTCAGATTATGTACCAAATGCCAGCTCCCAGAACCTCAGTTGCGAGGTGAGTTATTTCGTTTGAGGACTTTTTGGATTAGGAACTATTGTGGATGGCAGTGAAAAAACTGGAAGTCTGGGAGATAGTGAGTCAGGGATCTGTGCAGGGTGATGTTTGTGTGGCTGATCCAGATCAGTTCTGAAGAGAGTGGGTGTTTTCTTGGAAATAGAGTATTTCAAAATATCAGGGCTCAAGAATATAAGGTTTTGAATTTTCTAACCTATTTGTTTTCTCGGTAATAGAGGCCTATCTGATCTTACAATGATACTATTCAGTTCACCTCATCCTTCGCTTTCTGCCTTCATGGAAGTTACCAAAAGTTTATATTTCATGAGTTTTCAGAATAAGGAATCTAATCTTGTTTTGTTTTTTGGTCTGATTTTATTGTCTTTTGTTTGATTTTAAGCTTTGTTTGCATATTTATAGCCAAATTTAGAGTATGTCCTCCCCCTTTTCTCTTCCCCTCTTTTTGGGTCTTATTCTATGAGCAAGTGTTTTAATGTCGTATATTTTCTTGTTTCTTTCAAGATAATTTGACTGTCAATTTCCATGGTAATTTAATTTCTTAGTTTTCTGACTGGTGAATGTGTGGTCGCAGGTCCTGCACCACTATACGTGCTATGTTTCCAGTAACTGTGCTTAAGAACCTAACTTGTTTTGTGTATAGAGAGACTCAGAGACCAGACCTTCCTATTGTTTCATTTTAAATTATTTTGTTTAATATATTTTTCCCTAATTGTTATTATTCTTTCTATTTTCTATATTGTGTATAGCCAGATTTCAGACTCAGAAGTGTTGTAAAATTGAAGATGGGCTAGGTCAGAATCTCTGCGAAACTTTTGAAAAACATGTTTTTCAACTCTTTTAAGATTGTCTTTACAATGCTCTTTGCTTTTGGTTTTGTAGGTGGACGAGTTTGGACTGAATCACATGATGTTTTGGGAGGGTTAAGGGCTGAAATTGCTGTCACTCTGCTACCCGGTGCATTATTGGTGGCTGTTGCTGTGCTGAGATCCTGTGAGCGGGACTAAGGCTGTAATAGAACAGTGAGAAAAAAAATACAACAAATGATGGCAGTGAAAGAGATTGGTTTTGGGGTATATGGCATTGCGATGATCGTTTGTGTACATAGATGAACAGCATGACGGAGACACGCTTAAATTGTGGTCTCGTCCTGTTGTGTGAAAACATGCGCTCATCTCATCTTCAGAGCTCTGAATTGTCTCATAAACCTTAACATATCTACTTGGATTTTAAAGGAGTGGGAATCTTGTATTTTGCTTGTGACGTAGATGTGATCGATACATTATGTAAATGTAAAAAATGGCTACTTCGGCTAGGGTTAATTTAGAAGAGAATGTGGTAAAACAAATATATTGGCGGCAGAATGGGGTAGTCTTCCTTGTTTATCCTTTCTTCGGAAGTTTCGGTGGGAGGTTCCTTCTGTTTATTGGGTTTCGTTGCTCTTTCAATTTAGTGAACACTTTATCTTGTGAAAATAGTTTCTTTCATTAGTGTTCTTACATGGCTTTCATTTATGTTTGTGCTACTTAATTTGCTTGATATTCATTTTGCCTCGAGTGAAAAGCCCAATGAAGCAGGATTATTCTGAATTTCGCGCTGATCACTTGAGTTGAGACAATCGTATGTAAACCTGTTACGGGTAAAACCTAGTTAACGAATTGTGGTGCTTACACGTTAATCATATCTAAACTTTGCATTTCCATCGCAGCGAAACACTAGGTCACTGTATTTTTGGAACTCTTCATTTTGTTTGTTATCTCGTCTACCTCTGTCTCTCATTCATCTCATACGTTGTAGTTATTATTGGTATGAAAAAAAACATACGTGGTAGTATACTATTCTTTTCAAAATAATACTCTTTTATGAGAAAGCGGTAGTAATTTACATTCGTGCATAATACTATCTTTACATGCCGTACAAACAGCTTTCTTAATTTTTGCTTACAACTAGAAATGTAGCTCAAGATGAGTTATTGGTTGCAGCATTACTCTCCTTGTAACTGCAAACGTACCTTGTGTCACCAAGTAGAGGAGCGATATCAAACTCATTTCCCATTCTTCTACGTGTAGAACCTGAATGACAACACCGAAGCACTTGCAAAATCTCCTTCGTGGAAGGTCTAGTTGAGGGCAAGGAGGCTGTGCAAAGGAGGCCCAATTTGAAGACATTAGCCATCTCTTCCGCATAACGTGGTTCTTTGATATCCTCATCGAATGCATCAGTAAGGCTCTTGGCTTCATTAAAATGCTCCCACGCCCATTCGACTAAGCTGCATTCACGCTCGCCGCTTATATTAGGCTTCCTTCCCGTAACAAGCTCTAAGAGCACAACACCAAAGCTATAAACATCAACTTTCTCGTTAATCTTAGTTGAATAAGCATATTCTGCAATGCAAGTGAAACACATTATCAGATCAGCTTACTTCAGTATCAATATAAAAACTTGTGTAGATGGCAATTTAGCATCATTTACCTGGTGGAATGTAGCCAAAAGAGCCTGCTAGAGCAGACATGGTGTTTAGTTCACCGGGCTTTGCCAACATCTTGGCGAGCCCAAAATCTGCTATTTTAGCTCTGAACTCCGAGTCCAACAGTATATTGCTAGATTTGACATCTCGGTGGATGACGGGTGGTGAGCATTCATGGTGCATGTAACACAGACCTTGTGCAGCCCCAATGGCAATATTCAACCTCGTTGGCCAACTCAACCCAGGAGGCGATTTTTTTTCCTCTGCATGAAGCCATTTGTCCAGGCTCTGATTTTCCATGTATTCATAAACAAGAAGTTTGGAGTTCTCACTTGCATAGCAGCACAAAAGCTTCACTATATTCGAGTGCCGAATGTTGCCCAGGATCTCAACCTCAGCCTGGAACTCTTTCTCCAACTTGTCATCCACATCCTCGCGATTCCAGATCTGCTTCACCGCAACATACTCACCTGGACGATTTGAAGCAATTCGGTAAACTTTCCCAAACCCTCCACTTCCTATCAGGTTATTGTCCGTCAAACTCGAGAGGAAGTTTATTTCCGTGAGATCAACCCTCTGGAATGAAGTCAGCCTCCACGTCGCAACCTTATTCTTTTGCCCGCAGTGCTTTTTGCCCCATTGCGTTTTCAACGTATAGAATACCAAGGAAGCTATTGCCACTAGCACAACGGCGGTGGCGGCCAGAACCAGGGCCAGTGATTTCGAAGACGAATTGCTCGACTGTGGCGCCGCTGACACGGTTTTGGCGAAGCAGTTGTCAAGGTGGACGTTTGGATTGTAAGCGCATAGAAGAGGATTGTTCAAGAAACTGTTTTCAAATGCGAGGTTGTTGAACTCATCAGGGATTTTCCCAGATAGCTGGTTGGAGGACAAGTTGAGGAAAACAAACCGCAACCTATCAAACTGAGGAGGTATTTCACCTGATATGGAATTTTGACACAAGTCCAGGTAAGCCAGGCGGGGAAGAGCAGTAATAGCTGTGGGAATCTCACCAGAAAGTTTGTTTCGTGATAGTGTCAAAATGTTCAGTGATTGCCATGAAATAATCTCAGATGGAAGCGCACCCGAAAGTTGGTTACCATCCAGCATGAGAGCAGTAAGCTGAGAAAGTTGAGTCAATTCCCTTGGAATTTCACCCGAAAGCATGTTGTTTCTGGCATCAAGAAACATAAGATTTTTGGCTGAAGTAATCCCAACGGATATCCCCCCTGAGAAGTTGTTGTTGGCGATCTCAATCCTCGTCATATTCCAAAACACTTGACTCGGAAGAGGCCCAGAAAAGGAGTTGTTGCTCAAAATCAACGATGAAAGGTTATTCATAGTCCACAAACCCAAAGGAATCTCACCCGAAAACTTGTTATTATAAAGCTGAACCGTGGCGAGAGAAGGACAATTCCCAATCCACTCAGGCAAAATCCCACTAAAATTGTTGGAGAATGCAACCACACCAATAAGGGCACCACCTGCACATAAATGTTCCGGCAACCCACCGCTGAGTTGGTTCTCAGAAACCTCAAACACTGTGAGCTTTGAATGCAAGCCTAGTTCTGGAGGCAGTGTTCCACTCAAGTTATTGCTGAAAACCCTGAAATAGATAAGACTAGGAATTTGGCTTAAACTTACGGGAATCTCACCGAACAAGTGATTCTCATACAAGTGCAAGGTACTCAAGTTCTTTAACTTTCCAAACTCTGGGGGTATGGAACCCGTCAAATTATTCTTCGCGAAATCAAGGTCGATTAATTCCAAACACTGCATCGTAGCACTAGGAATCACACCCGACAATCTGTTACTGAACAGGTACAAGAACCCCAACTTCCTCAGCGAGAACAAATTCCTCGGAATGCTCCCCGATAACTTGTTCTTCCCCAAATCCAACCGTTCGAGGTTCGTGAAAATATCCCCGAAATATTCTGGAATCTCTCCGATCAAGTTACACTGCGGCATATACAAAGACTTCAATTTTCTTAATTTCCTAAACTCCAACGGGAACTCCCACGGCGCGAGTTTGAGATTATAAGCCAAACCTAAGAATTCGAGGTTCGACAAGTTTCCGATTTCCTTGGGGACAGTTCCCTCGAAGTTGTTTGCGGAAAGATGCAGCGTTTGCAGTTCCCGCAGGTTCCCGATCGCCGCCGGGATCTCTCCGGAGAAGGAGTTGGCTGTGAGGTCGAGAAAAGTAAGGTTTTTGAGGCGGTCCACGTCGGCGGGGATCGCTCCGGAGAGGTAGTTCTGCGACAGGTTGAGGTACCGGAGGTTGGAGCATTCGTACAAGGTTGTCGGAAACTCGCCGGCAATGGAGTTGTTGAAGAGGTTAAGCTCGAGTAGGTGTTTGAGGTTGCATATTGTGGAAGGGAGGCTCTTGGTGGTGGTGATGCCTTTGCTGGCGAGGACTAGCTTCGTGACGGCACCGCCGCTGCCGCTGCAGCCAATCTCCGTCCAGTCGCACGGCGCAGACGGCGACGGTTTCCATGATCGGAGCGACGGTGGGTCTCCCAGTTCACGTTTGAGAGTGAGTAGGATTGTTTGTTCAGTTTCTGAAATTACCCGAGAGGGTACAGCGACGCTGAATGTCAGAAACAAACGAAAGAAAATGAAGAGGGGCACTTTGGACATTTCGCAGTTTCAGTTAGGGATTTTGCCGGGAAAATGCGACCATCAAAATTCGAACATGAGGAGCTTCAGGTTTTGTTCTGTCTCTCTTCACTCTCTTATGTGTTTGATGTGTTGTGTAATGTGTGAATTGAGTTTATTATATATTGAAAATAATCACGGGAAAAATAATATAAGCACTAGCAATGAACTTTAATTACACGGGCGATGCTGAAAATGATGGAAGCAAGATGAAAGTGATGTTTGGCTAGGTTAGAGTTTCGTTCAAACACGACTGATTAAGATATTGTGTGGCATTTGTTGGATTTTTTTCAGTGGATATCTTTGGTTAGTTAAAACTACACAATTGAAAGGACATGTCATCATTTTTTTTCTTTTCTCTTTTTTTTTTCTTGTTTTGGTTCCATTTTCTACCATCAACATTTATTCTCTGGGAAATTGATTAGGTTTAAATTGTTTCATTGGTTTCTTGAGCCTCTAAAGGGGAATTGGGCCACAAAAGCATGGATGAAAGAAAAGAGAAAGCTAGTCAACAGTGCTGAAGTGAATATCTTTATGTTACTAGACTGAAGCACGCTACCTTCATATACTTTGTACCACAAACCACCATTTTTCTTTCCAATAATATGTATTCAAGATACGACAACATACGTAAGTACAAGAGAATTTAGCATCTTATAAATTAAAAATTAAGTCAGACACCCCTTTTTATTCTTGTATGGAGTATAGAAACAGTTGGTACAAGAAGACACACAGAAACAAAGGAATCTAAGTTAAAACACTTGCATACATAAGGAAATTTAGATAACCTTTGTGAGATCAACAAACCCAAAAGCCTCAATTCCTAACTAGATTCCAAAAGCACATCCAAATGCTTCCATTTCACCAAAAAGATTCACAATGCCACTTGCTTCTTTGTGCATCACCCTTTGTCCAGCACTTTTAGAAAACCATTCTCCACAGCTGCAACATACATTTGGGTTGAATTAATTCCTTTCCAATTACTATGATCACTTCCAAAATAAGATTGCACAATGTTTATGGGAAATAACTCATGACTATTATTTAACCTCCTTTTCATCCTAACACGCCACTGAAATTCTTGTATTTTGTATTGCACCCTTCAAAAGCCTTTTACACACAGCAGAATTTGACCAAAATGTAGATAACATAACATACACTACACCACCATATGAGCTCTTTCAAGTACTTTCATTAGAGTCTTGTAGTGTAGTACACACATTGTAGAATCATTAACTTTGCCTGCGAAACAGAATATGTTATTTGTCTTTGCTAACACAGTCAGTGCCAATGAAACATGCGCTAAAGGTAGGAACAACTTTCACATTCGAAGAGCATTTTATCTTTTTTTTTTCCACACGTTATCTGTTTTGTCATCTTTCGTTTGTTTGGCACATCTGCTACTGGTTTTGCATATTAATTCAATAATTTAACTTACGCACTATTTGATTTTGCCCAAATGTAACCTGTTAGCATTATTGGTTCATGATCTTCTTACGTGAAGAATTCATATTTTCAGTTTGGAATATGGAGGAAAAAAGATAAGGAAATTAATACCACATCATGTGTCTGTGATCTGATTCCCCCAACTTGAATTTGATCAGCTAGGAATGGAACCACTTAGAAGAATTTCCGCAAATAGAAGACTGCATAATTAGCTTGTTTATCATGAAAAATTTCGGATCAAACTCAAATTTGTGACTTCCTTTTCGCACCAAAATCTTCTCATGACTCGTCCCGTGTGGTCAATTCTCACGAGGCAACCATGAAACTAATTGAATTAGTGACAATGGAAATGTCAAGAAGTGGTTAGGAAAGTTCCCATTTCATTAGAACATATTCTAAGTGTAGTTCGTTTTTCTTAGCAGGGGTTAACTATAGTGTTCTTTTGGTCAAACTTTCAAAAGCCAGCTCAATTTTAACTGTTATAACTCTGATGAGTCTTTCAAATGGATGGATTCATTATTGAGAGATAATAATAACGAGATATGAACCTAACTCAAAATATTGACGTCACTTCTAACTTAAAATCTTAAGACAGTAAATGTATGAGTTTTCTTTCTTAATTCAGCTTTTTTATTTTAACTCGACGTGTGATTTATATTCCTTGAGTTTACATTTGAACATTCCATCTTGTGATATCTAATGTAGCCTAAAGAAAACAAATAAGAAGTGGGAAGTACTATTATAAGTTTATTTTCAGTCATAAGAGTAGTAAAAGTCAATGAGGGTTTGCATTTTAAATTTACTTCTCTTAGTAAAAGACTCTTCTAACAATTTGATCTGATCTTACCATACCAACCTCACAACTATTATATTTTGACAATTTGGTTTGATATTACCAACCATCAACCAAACCCCACTTCATTATTTGTGTCTTAGTTCTTAGAAGATGCTAAATTGCTTTATTTGTTTAGTTGCAACTTGTAACAGACCAGAACAAGTGCTTCACATAGAGAAAGAAAATAAACCCAGGAATTAACACAAGTAGATATGTTTTCTTCAAGAGCAATGCACATAAGCACACGCAAGTTCTTTTAATGTTTAATGGAGAATAACTTATTTCCGAAAGTAGCTAAAGCAAAAGAAAGCCCCAGTTAACTTATATTGCACTTGTTGAGTCACTTCTCCTACTCCTCTTGCAACTTAACTTAACTCCATTTTCCACCGTTCTTGCCGAGCATATATACGTTCATGAAAATGTACCTAAAATTTGACTAATGTGTTTGGTTTCACCGTAAACATCATAATCGATTTTTCTTCGTATCAAACGTGATCTTTGTTAACACATGTTTACTTATTGAATAAAATTGATTTTAAGTTTTGTTCTGAGATAGGTTTTCACTGTCTTAGATTGTATATTAATAACATTACTCGTGTTCTTCTTTTAATGTCTGCGTGCTCATGTACCTTCTCGTCTCTTTCATATATGAGTAATTTACTTCAGATTAATGATATGACAGTCTTAAGCATTCAAACTTGGAATTGATAGTTTCACATTAACAATAGATAAATAATATACATAAAAAAATCGTAAATTTATTATCTTTGTTGAGAATCTTAATGTGAATATATATCTTATATGGGATAAAAATGAAAAAAAGTTAAATATTATTAAAAAAGAAATATCTATATAAACTTGTTTTAAGATTTTGGATTAGAAATTGGTACATGAATTTTGAACTCAGATTATTTATGTAATAAAAACAACACCACAAACCTCAATCACGTTGATGTAATCCCTAGGAAATCTCTCTCGAAAGATGCTTCAATCATTGTTTTTAAAATCAAAATAAATAAAATCACCTCAATTGAATACTATTTTTTAATAAAAAATCAGATTTTCGAAGAGTCATCTAAACATTAGACATCACAAAATATGATAGTAATATGCACACGATTACAAGCAATTTCAGCAGTGGATAAAATCTGGAAAATACTTGGAGCAGAGCAGACAATTTATTGGCTGATTCTAGAAGCAAGAACAATCTTTTGAAAAGATTTCAGTGAAACTGACCCATACCACACTCTGGAACATGCTTTGCAATGTTAGTACAATCATAGACAATGGACGTATTTGAAAATTATTAGAGTTTGGTATGTCGTACATGATTTAAACTTATGTTTTATTATTTTCTGCAACTGTAAGATTATATAGTACACACATTCAACTAAAAATGAGCTGTCATCTGTAGCATGTGTGAACTATGAAGCCAAGGGAAACAGAAAAACCAAATTTGTTCAATTTCATTGCAGTAGTCTCAAGATGTGATAGCAGTTCTCATATTTTTCTTCATCTATGATTTATTTACAAATTAAAAGTGGAACCTCACAAGCTAAAACCATGAATTTTGATTAAAGACATTAAATACATTGATTATCAAATTTATGAGATAATTCCTTATAAAAAAACAATTTATAAGAAGTTTGCTTTTTAGAAAAAAGAAACCACTTCATAAGATGTTTCACCAACTATTCTATAATTACTTTAATAGTAGTGGTGTAGCAAAAAAATATGTTGACATTTTTTGTCTTGTTCTATGAAAAAATAAATAAATTTATAACCAAAACAATGAAAGTAACACTTCTCACAATTATAAAGTTATTAAAAATACACTGATAGTGTATAAAATCATATAAGTATTTTATACAATAACTTTGCCAATTTTAAAATTAGATTGTGTAATTAAATGAAAATGTGATTAGTTTTTTTCATAAATGGTAACCACAATTTTACATTTATACTAAAATGGTTTCTGACATTAGTGTTTCACGACATTGATCAGACTTAGATAATTGTGAAGTTCGACAATTAGCCTTCACACTTATCATCTCAACATAAAGAATTAACAAATGTAGATAAAATATGAATCAGAAGAGATAACTAAATAAAGATTTAATGTAACCAAGAGAGTTTTTTTAATAATTGGAATAATGCTGCTCATGAAGAGTAAGTCGAACTAATGCAGCTTACAAATAATTTTCACATTATTCAGATAAATTTTCTCTTTCTGTCTACCTCTAGCTATCTTCACACATCTCAAATGCAAGTCTCTATTGTTTATATTTAAAAAGTTTGTATTTTTTTATGTTCTTGCTAATTCCACGAATGGATGCAATTGCAGCAGCAGCTGTAACCAGGAAGCATATCAAGCTCAATAGCTGAAGAGCATACCACTTCAATGATTGTGTTTTGATCTGTCTCTGCGCAATGTGCATTTGTATAGGGAAGAAAACAATGAGAGGCCAGAACCCAATTGCTCCAAGCAAGCCAAGAAACTCATTGAAAAATGGCATGGCCATGGCAAGAACTGTGGCTATTACCACATATGCTGTCCTCCAAATAAGCCTAAAAAAGTTTACTTCACATGATAAGAACCCCATTTTGATTGGGTGGCCCTTGTTAATGAAATCTGAATGAGGCCACGCTATGTTAGCTCCCATCTCAATTACACGAAACAGTGGTTGAGCCATTACCTGTGTCACATAATGTTATATCTCACACTGCAGAATAGATATTACACATACAGAGAGAGAGAAAGATTGAAAACTTGATAAATAAATAAATAAAAGGGTCGAACCTGATATGCTCCCACCATATGGAGTACAATGAAAACATTGCCAAGGGCGACCAGCCAGTAGGGCTCATAAAATCCAAAGCCAGTGAGGATGTTCCCAGGTGTGTTATTTCCAAAAGCAGCATACCCAAGTCCACCACATGAGATGAAAAGTATTGTCATTGCTGAGATTCCTAATATATTGGCCCTTTTCATCTGTACGTTTTCTGGTGGAGATGACTTCAATGTGTCCTAAAAAATATGCATGCATGTAAATCCACATGTAATCAAATTTAATGAAATCGCTTCTTTCTATATAGTATTTTCGTAGTATAATTAGCTTACTTCTATAATGTCTTCTTGCTCACTTACCATTATATCATAAATAACTGTAGCAAAAGAGGATGCAAGTGCAATGTTTCCCAAAGCACTGAAAACCTTCCAAACTTTTTCTTCTTGCGTTAGGTCTGGTCCTATTTTTTTTCCAAATAAACTTGTTGGTTGTCCTTTACCTGTTCACAACCCCAAATGTTTCCATAGTAAGTTGTTAGGACACTGCTATACTGATAAACTATGAAAGAATGTTAGTGGCATCATACAGAGGATCGTTGCAAAAAACACTCTTGTATACAGGGGAAATCTCCAAGAAAGAAATTGTTGCAAACGTCTAATAAGCTAGTGGCATTCTTTGGAAATATATGGTATAAAAACTAAAATCTTGAAACTAATATAGCAAAAATCTTCTGGAAAAATATAGGTGAATGTTATAATACCTTGAATCACCACTGCCAGAGAAAGCCCGCTTCCAATGAAAGCATAACCAAAAGAGGTAGCGGCAGCCATGGTTGAAAGCCACGTTAACTTATGGAAATTTGGGGTTTGAGACAATAAAACTTGCAGGACCCCGAAGCCAACCATATAGGGATTATTTGAAAACTTGCAATAAGCATCATGGCCATGTTTGTGAAAGCAAATGGCTTTCTTTATTGCCCTGCATGCCACAACCATAGCACTATCATTATGTGCACTAATAGAAATAAGTAGTTGAAGAATGTGATAAAACAAAACAAAAACATACACCATGCTTATAGAACTAGTTATAGCGTAGCCCACTGTAACCCCAGCGAGCTTCGCATACAGAACCGCTCCACAAAACACGTGCATTTTTCCGCCTAATTCATCAAATGGCAACATGAAAATCATCAAACATGTAATAGGCAAGTAAAGAATTTGTGCACATGAGTTATTAAGGAAGTAGATTATGATACCTAGGTATGAATTGACGGCTTGCATGTAAGTGTAGTTTCTCTTGCCAGTGACTGGGTCAGGAAATCTGTAGCAATCAGCTATGAAATAGTAAGTGCACATGGAAATGCATGCAAATGCAATCATAACAGATATCCCAGCAATCCATCCAAGTTGGGCCATGGCCCATGCCAGAGCCAGCACTCCTGCTCCGATCACCACCGTCACTATGTGCGTCGTAGCAGTGAACACGTTCCCTGCAACCAACCATGTCAACCCACGTAAGTTTTTTTTTTCAGCTTATTCTGGTCAGGTGAAACAATGAAACAGTATCGTTTATATTACTTGAAGAATGTATTTTCTTTTAAAAAATCAATACTTTAAGGGACACTCCCTATGCTTGAACATTGGAAGAAACACCCAATAGATAAAATCACTTTCGACCACTCGAACTTTTTTGAATTGGATGAACGTAACACTCGGTGACGAATTTTCCGACTTTTGGTAAAATCGAACACGTGACTCCATTTTGAGATTCAGTTCACGTGTCTAAAAAAAAATCGTTTATTATAAACGTCAACTTATTCCATCTCAAAATATAAACATAACTTAATCAGCTTAATGTTTGTTTGACTAAAATGTTTCACTGGACAATCCAAACACGGTAATAAGTTAAAAACGTTCAAACAAGTTGGTCGGTCAGCAAATGAATATAATAAACACAGAATAACTGAAACACAACTTCATACTGTTTATACATGACTTAGAAGACTGTTCATTAAGAAAGTTATTACCTAAACTACTGTTCTTTTCACTCCAGAATGAATATTCTAAAAAACATCAATTTCAAAAGGGGAAAAGGGACGCGTGAAAAATTTATGCAGGATAAGAAAGATACAGTATAAATATCCCGTGAACATTGTGGGACTTGTCCATTTCCTTCTGGAAAAGGAGTGAATGACTTGGGCAACACAGAAGAATACACGTCTTGATTGTACAGGGTGGGTTAAAAAATGGCCAGAAGATTTTCTGGCTTTTGCTGAAAGTGCATCAGCATCTTTATCTCCACACTATGTGATGTCTGAACTATAAAGGATGAAACTTTGCACGTGGTTGGTAAGAAACTTGATTGGTTGCCTCGTTGGATTGGACCAGCTAGCCAAATAAAATAACACTCTATTTGTTCAACCAGTTTCCTAGAAGTAAAATTCAATTCAACTCCTATTATGTTTTATTTGTCTTTTCTAGGTGAATTCGTTTCTCGTGAATATCAGCATAGACTTGTGTTACATTACATGTCAAAACAAAAAGAAGGTTGGTTGAGTGCAGAACACAGCCCAAAATTTCAATATTCCGATCATGAATTAAATAATTTTGGTTCCTGTTTTTTAATCAATCTCGTAGTGATGATGAACGCAAACAGAATTGTTCTGAGAAGGATATATACATGAAAATAGGGAAATGATGAAGCAACAGAAGAGATGAGAAATATGCGGAAGGAATACCGAGTCCTTATAAGAAGGAGAAAACTTGGTAACAAAAATTTGATAGATTCAAATAATCAGGGATTTAGCAGAGAGATAGGAGAGGCTAACTGAAAAGAAAATTAAGATCAAATAAATGAAAAAAAAAAGTGTGTGAATTAAGATTCGATTAGATCCGAGAATTCCATTACACTACACATCACTCTCATTTTTTCTCTGCTCAGTTAACAGTCTATACATGTTCACTGTCAGAATCATCAGTACCACAAAAAGTGACATTCCCTTACATGACAAGATTATCATGAATTTTAAGAATCTCACCCACTCATGCATGAACACGGGTTAAAGGAATATCTCAAATAGCGTGTACCGATCCAAGTATATACATAAATGAAAATCTTCTGACACTGAAATCACCCTTCACAAACGTCCATGAAAGTAGTTTTCTATATTTATGACAGAAACAAGTTGTAATTAATGATAAAAACGCGGCCTCAGATCGATCCAAACGTGAAACACACGGTTTTTAATTGACGTTTTTGTCGTATTATAGGAACATCTGTTTCAGATGGCATCCATCCATGAAGAACACGAAGATGCGTTCAGTGCAACAGATTGAATGAACAAAATGATGAAAATGATGAAGAAGAAAAGAGAGAGAAGCAAAAGCAGAAGACATATACGAACCGGTTCTTTTGACTCTTCCATCATCATCGAATCTGGAGGGGTCTCTGGCGGGAGCTTCAACATCCATGGTTGCGCAGTGAAGAAAGTGAGAAAGTATGAGTGAAGAGAAAAGAGAAGAGAGAAGAGTGATGATTGATGAAGTTGTTGAGAAGAGGAAGTGAGTTTATATAAGCTGTGTGATAGCAGAAACAAATGGCTTTGCATGCGACATTGGTGCTTCCGTTAACCTATATCATTGTCTTAATCCCAAACTCCAATAACTGCACTCTTCTTCCTATCTTTATGCTCTCTTCCTATTTTTTAATTCACCCTTTTTCAACGTTACACATTTCATAACTAAAATCATTTCTTTTTTTATTATTTTTTGACAACTAAATTTTATCATCTTATAATTAGAGTCTTATAAATACAAATATAGAAATAATCAAGTTCTTTCGATCTTATTAGATCCGATCATAATTGATATGCAAATCAGATACTTGATACAATTATAGATCCAACAAATTCGAGAAAGAAACAACACATCCTTGAATCTTACGTCAAATCTTACATTAAATCTTACATTAACTAAAAATGACAGAGTCTATCTAAAAGAAGATCTATATTTATTACTTAAAGGTTTTAATTACTTCAAGGTTTTAGATAATTAGTTAGTTCCCATACCTCCAAGAATTTAAGTCATTGGGCTATAATTAGACACTTTCAAATAAAAGAAAATTTTGTAACATAATTAAAATTTTAACCTTTTGATCTTTCCTTCAACGAGTTCGATTTATGTGACTAAATTAACGCACGGAATTTTCCATTACCGAAAATTGGTTCACCACTTATAGTGCACGAACAGGGGAACATTATTTTGTAGAAGAACAAAAAGCATATGCGCGTGCGGAATGGACCAGATGCTACCTTAGTCGTCACAATTGAATGTATCATCTCACTGAATTCTTTTAATTAAGGTTTTTTTATATGAGTTTGTTCACGTGGAAGAATTCTCTCCGGAAAAATTATATATACGTGACTTGATTCAATTATGTAAAATACGATATTATATCTTAGGATTAAATATGTTTTTTATCTTTCAAATTTCAATAAATTTTGGAATTAATCCATTTTCGAAACTTTATACCAATTTAGTCATTCATTTTTAAAAATATGTGAATGTAGTCATTCTTATCAAATTTTGTTAAGTTTATTTAATATTTGAGTTAACATTGAAACGAAAACGTGTCAAACGATCATGAGATGCGCTTGAAACGTTAAATAAACTTAACAAAATTTAATTAAAATGACTAAATTTATGCATGGTCAGAAGTGAAAGACTAAATTGGTCAAAATTTTTGAAGATGGACTAATTCCAAATTTCACTTAAACTTGATGGACCAAAAACATATTTAACCCTTATTGTTAATCTAAAATCTTGATATATTTATTTTTTAGATGAGTTTTTTTTTCTTATAAAATATTTAACTTATTATTTCTATATAAAATTTGAAGTTTAGACTCACATTTATTTCTAACATTTTGTGTTAAAAAATGTTATACGGGAAAGATCATTTATAAAAAAAAATGATTATTTGACACAAAAAAGTAGTGTTAGACTTTTTAATTAATTATAGAACTAAAAAAATGCAACTTTAACGGTGACTATGAAATGTCTGTGAAACTGCGTGAGTGGGAGAGAGATTCGAATAAAACAAAGCGAACAAAGCACGAACTAAAGGGAGAAAATTTGGTGTAGAGAGAAGAATGATCCAAGGTTTTAGTGTTAAAAACTTTGTTCTATTTTTTTGGGTACAGCTGAAAACCTTGATCTTGGTCAAAAAGAAGGAGAAAGGTATGGTACAGTGAAATTACCTTTTTATTAATGAAAAAAGTGAAATATATGTTCTTACTTTTGTTTATTATCATGTATTCAACGAAAGTAAATGACCAATTGTTTGTTTCCAACAAAAATTACTTGTAGTGGTTAATGATGATTTTGATAGTGTTATTTTTTGGGTTAACTCGGATTTTTTTCCGTAGTGTTGGAAGCATGATTTAGTGATTGACTAATTATGATTATTCAAAAGGTCTTGATATTTAGATATGAAAATGATCAATGTTTGAGTCTAAAGACTTTGAAAAATGTATAAAAGTTTAAAGTGAGGAGGCCATCAAGTTTGATAAAGAATAAATAGTTAATTAACTGTTAGATGAATACAAAATTTGAGATGAGAGATTAAAAGATAAAAACTCTAAGCATTTAATCACATTATTATTAGATTACTAGACATGTTTACACAGTTAAATATATATATATATATATATATATATATATATATATATAAACATTTACAAATGACAATAAAGTGTTCTAAATTTGAAATCAGATGAATCAAGTGACAGATAAATCATAACGGTGAAATTATGTTTTTACATATAAAGAGTTGCATTTTGACTATATAGATATAATCATTGATTTAGTAATAAATTTTTTGTGAATTTGAATTTTCTATTGAATTTTTTTGTACTGTTTTTCTAATGTGCCTCCATAATGCATGAATTACCACTAATTTTGACATTTTAAAATATATTAAAAAAATATTTAAAATATTAACACAATGTATTTTTAATACTTAGTAGAAGACAATACAAGAAAAATTTGTAGAAAATCTGAACTTATTTTTTGTCCACAAATTATTTTCATAGTCAAAATCAAAAATTTACTTTTTAATAAGACAATTATTACAAATAATATCAATTATTTTTTAATGAAATTCATTGCAATTTATTAATTTTTATTATAAATGTCACTATGTGAAGTCTCAATTAATTAGTACATTTTCCTATGTTTTTTTCTTTTACTTTGTTCCAAATTAGTTTCTCTGCATTAGGAATATCTTAATTCGTAGGGAAGATATTCAAAATCATAATATTTCAAAATCCTTCAAATATCGAACTTATAATTTGATTTACATTCTGAGGAAAAGTCAAATGCTTTATGCTCAAGTTGTTCAAAATCACAAATATTATTATTTAATTATAAGTATCTTGAATATAACACATTTATTAGAATAAAAAAAGTGAAAATATGTACTTTCTGAAATTTAACTTAAATCAAAATACATAAAAAGTTCTAAATAATTTCCCACCATTATTAGCTACAGGTATTTTAGTGCTTCAACTTAGGTTTTTACTTGTCCACGTCAAAAAGGAAAAAAGGTCAACGCCATGAATATATTTTTATATAAATTACAAATGGCATAAAAATGATTAGAGAAGCACTAACACTTGTTATCCTCACTCACAGGTGAAGTCTTCGGACTAATTAATGTTGAAGATAAATTTGAAAGAATTTAACAGTGTAAACGACAAAAGTTTTAGAGATAATTTGGTTTAGCTTATTAATGAAACGTTAAGTGGCCTTTTAAATATTGAAAGGACAATAACCTTTTTTTGTGGTAAATATTGAAGGCCAGATATTACTTTAAATAGATAGAAACCTTTCTTAAATTTAAAGTCTAAATTTCACTTATTCATTTGAGTTTTTTATATTCTTGGATCAATATTTCGTAAATGCTGACCTTTAAAGCATATATTTAATTCAATGAACCGATAAATAATTCAATATTTAAAAATTGCAACAAATAAATAATTTAAAGATTTTTTAATAATAATAACAATAAATAATAGTACACAGTATCTCTATTATTAATAATACTATTAAATACATAAATTAAATAGTAAAAAATTTCTTTAATTTAGATTCACATTACCATTATTGTTAACAATAACTGACACATTTGACTATTGGTTTGATTTAGGTTTTTTAAAAACTTTTCAAAATCCAAATGAAACCAATGGCAAATCTTGAGAAAATATATTAGGAGTGCCAAATTTTTTTTATAAGTGTATATAAATTTGAAGGGTCAAATATATAAAAATAAAATTGAAAAAATATTTTTATTTGCATACTAATTTTTGTTTATGTAAAAAATAATTGGAGGGCCAATCCTCCTATTTATTTAACTATGAAGCTCGGCCACTGAATGAAAGTAATCCAATTAATATTTCGTTATCACTTTTTAATACAACTAAAAAAATTTACTTATTAGAAAAAAAAAACCACATTATATACGGTTGTGGAGCTATGTTATATGGAAGTTATTTAAATGCAAAAGTATATTTGTTTTTTAAGAATTTTCATTGATTTTTTATATTTTGAATAGAAAATTGATTAAAAACAACACAAACAAATCCATTTGTTTTATTAGCTCTCTTCCATTCATCTAATTTATAATGCTATCTCACTCACTATCACTTCCAATTCCAAAATACTATGAAAAAAAAAAACACTGTTGTTACTTTGGAAGACGTTGAAACATAGTGTTGCTGGGGAATTTATTATGAACCACAGATTCTTTCGATGTACGTGCTTTGATATCGACAATCATTAATCTGTGAGTGTTGAAACTATTAAGAGTGAAAGGAAAAACTATACACTTTTGGAATATGTCAATATTACGAGAATGGGTAGTCTTGGGAGTGCCCCATTAAAGGAGAAATATACCAATGTGGTTGAAATGACTCACTTTTGAGCGAAAGATTGTTAGGAATCCAAATGAGAAAGTAGAATACTGTATAAAAATAAAGACCCATAAACTCATTGTCTTAAGGTTTAGGTTTGGGGTTGAGAGTGGTGTCAATGCTTTATGTGGTTGGACTCAAGTCTCATTAGTTTGGTACCTTCCCGTGGAACCTCTATATAAATATATATATATATATATATATATATATATATATATATATATATATATATTAATTATATATATATATATATATATATATATATATATATATATATATATATATATATACTAATCATTTATATATATATATACTAATCATTCATAAGGAAAGCTTAAGATTTATTGGATTCAGCCTAATCTTGATTACAATGTTGGCTTTTTGCTGTAATCACTAGGAAAAGTAGGAAAAGTTTTCAATCCTATTATCAGCAGTTGTTTTTGCATTAGCAATATTTCATTTTCAATTCTTTCGTGACGCCTTGTTTTGATTCTCGCATTCTTCCAATTTGCCTTCCAAGCTGATACCAAAACGGTAGATATTGGTCGGAACAATTGTTAGTTAGATTTAGTTTCATAATAGCAATTAGTTATGCAGTTTCTATTTTAATCAATGGTTATCAAACTATAACAATCTACAATTTCTTCAATCCATTAAACCAGATACAATGAATTACTGCTAAGGAAGTAAATCTAATATAACTTCTTATAATATTGATCAATTTAATAATGTTACATCTGCATAATTTGCAGCCCAATAATAACTGGTTTCACACCATTTTCTCTTCATGTATATTCATTCACGTATCTCAAACGTACATGACGCAGGTGGTAATAATGCTCAATATAACCTATTGTTTATACATGAAAAGTTTGTATTTTCTTATGTTCTTGCTAATTCCACGAATGGAACCAACTGCAGCAACTACTGAAACAAGGAAGCACACAAAGCTCAATAGCTGGAGCACACACCATTTCAATGATAATCTTTTGATCTGTTTCTGTGCAATGTGCATCTGTATGGGGAAAAACACGATGAGAGGCCAAAACCCAATTGCTCCAAGAAGAGCTAGAAATTCATTGAAAAATGGCATGGCCATGGCAATAGTTGTGGCCACTGCCACGTATATTGTCCTCCAAATTAGCCTAAAAAGGTTGACACTGAATGTTAAGGGGCCTATTTTTGTTGGGTATTCCTTGTTTATGAAATCTGAACGTGGCCACACCATGTTAGCACCCATCTCAATTATACGAAACAGTGGTTGAGCAAGCACCTGTTCCATTACGTAATATCAGACATCATGGTTTAAAATATAAAAGTTGAGAACATTTATGTTTAGTTCGTTGTATGATTTAGGTTAACTATTGTTGTACCTTTCATACTCAAGAAATGTCACAGGAAGAGAAATGGAACCTGATATGCTCCCACCATGTGGGTTACAATGAACACATTGCCAAGAGCCACCAACCAGAATGGCTCGTAAAATCCAAAGCCAGTGAGGATGTTTCCAGGAGTGTGATCCCCAAAAGCAGCATAGCCAAGGCCACCACATAGCAGAAAAAGTAGTGTCATTATTGTGATTCCTAACACATTGGACTTTTTCATCTGTTTGCATTCGGGTGGATGTGACTTCAAAGTGTCCTATATAATGCACAGATAATCAAATGATTATACCAGTCGAATCTATTTGTTTAACAGTATACAAAAATTCATTTTTACCATTATATCATACACAACAGTTGCATACGAGCAAGCAAGTGCAATGTTTCCCAAAGCACTGAAAACCCTCCAAATTTTATCTGCTTCTGATAGTCCTGGCCCTACTTTGCTTCCAAATATACGGGTCGGTTCTCCTTTACCTGTTCACACAAACATACTTCGTTTAGATGTTGCAGGTGAGGTTTGTGTTATATCTCACGACTCTTATATTATGTTAAAAAATGGAATTTAAACTTAGTTTAACCTTGTAAATCCAACTTGGTAAGATTTATATATATTTATATATATTATGAAATTATCTTATCTATAGTTGATATATAATTTTCAACAGAACGTAGTGGAAACCCAGTAACAGAAATTGGTGCAAATATTGTATTGGAAAGTTTTTGGATCGGTAAAAATCATACCTGAGACGACGACTGCCAGAGAAAGGCCACTTCCAATGAATGCATAACCAAAAGAGGTAATTGCAGCAACGGTTGAAATATATGTTAGCTTGTGGAAATTTGGGATTTGAGACAACAAAATTTGCAACATCCCAAAACCAATCATATAGGGATTATTAGAAAACTTGCAATAGGCTTGGTGACCTCTTTTGTGAAAGCAAATAGCCTTCTTTATAGCCCTGCCAAATCAGAGGAATTCAGAGTCCCTCATCTCATTAGACCGTGATTACAACTCTATACACAATGAGCAACACAGAAAAATTAGCTTATCGATGTGATAACGTTCTTACACTAAACTAGTAGACGAAGTTATAGTGTAGCCAACAGTAATCCCAGCAAGCTTCCCATACTGAATCAATCCACAAAACACGTGCATTGTTCCACCTAATTCCCAAGTTGAGACACGAAAATCAGAACATTCTGAAAGAGTGTTGAGTTTACTTACATAGATGAGTATACAGTACTTATATGATACCAAGATATGCATGAACGGCCTGCATGTAAGTGTAGTTTCTCTTCCCATTGATTGGGTCAGGATATCTGTAACAATCAGCAATCAGATTGTAAGTGTAAATGGAAATGCATGCAAATATGATCATGGTGATTGTGCCGGGTATCCATCCTAATTGAGCCATAGCCCATGCCAGAGCCAGCACTCCTGCTCCTACCACCACCGTTATTATGTGCGTCGTTGTGGTGAACACGTTACCTGCAAGTAACACCAAATCTTAGAAGAGTTGAAGATGGTGAAAATGAAACTATACTAGAATATAATCCAACATCTGAAACACCTATGAAAACAGAAAACAGAGTTGTTCTTCTCCTAAATCTTTGTTTTACAATTTTTGCTTTTCAAAAGGAGAAGTTCTTTCAAATGCAGAATCGCTTCAGAAACATATATTAGGTAGCCAGATATACTAACCAGTTCTTTTGGTTTTGCCATCATCATCCACTTCTGCACTCCTACTAACACTCTTACCAGCTTCAACTTCCATCAAAAGTTCCTTCCTTGCAACTCACAATCTTACAAAGGAATCTGATTTAAAAACACAGCACCCAAACATCAAGCATGAAAGTTAAAAAAATACAATTCAATCCAAAAAATGTTCTCAGTTTATATATACATACCTGTTTACTTCAAATCAGAATGCTCGGTTAACTCTCTGCACTAAAATAGAGTGTTTCTCTGTTACTCGTTTTCTCTTATGTTAACTACTTGTACTGCTTAAAAACGCGCTTCACTGCACCCTCATTCTTATTCTTTTCTTATTCATTATTTTTTTGTATAGTAATAAGTGAAATCTGTAACTAGAATGCGACACGGAAAAATCGTACATGTCTTGTCTGTTTTCTTGTTCTGATATGATTTATTTATTTATTTATTTTTGGCTAAATTCGACCTCAAGTTCATGTACCAAAATGATTTTACACTGATTGAAGTATTTATTGTCTTTATAAAGATAAGAACTAACTACGATTCGGGAAAAAGAATGACGTAAAAAAGGTAATTAAAGCGGCTTATCAGTGGGGTACAAATTACATTTTTGATTTTTCATGTTGCTTTTAAAAGTAACCTTTTTATAATTTCAGAACACTAGCAATCCTAGAATACTGCATTTAAGCACAAAACATGAAGCAATAAAAGATTCCTAAAAGTTTATTCTGGAACTAGCTGACTCATATTTTGAGGTATTAATATAATAGAAGAACACTGTTTGTGTTCCTTTTGGGCCTAACAATAGAAGATGGGTCGAATCAATGCTATCTTCTTTGAAAATAATCTTATTCCAAAGTTGTGTGAAGATTGAAACTTTCCTCTCAAAGAAGACTCCTCCTTCGAGTGGATTCGGATTCATTGATCATCGCGTGAGAATTTTCATCACATTTGCAACAAAGTCATTTTGATATAAATTAAACCATAAACAGTGTTCAAAAACTAACATTGGATTTTTCTCTTTTCTTTTCACACTTTTCATATGAAATGATGCTTTTAGGGAACTTTAACATAGTAGCGTAGTTTTTTTTCAAATATTATCAAAATGAACAATTTATTTAAAAGGAACGCTCATATAAGATACAACATGAGTAAGATATAAATTCAACTCATACAAATAATTCACTAAGATAATAAATTTATCAATTTAAATTTAAAAAGTATTTTTTTGAGTTTATTGAACATAATTGTTATAAATGTTGCTGGCTTTCTTCATAGCCAAATAGCTAACTTGCACCACTTTTACTTTAAAAACAACAGTTTTAGAATACGGAACATATACGAGGAGATTGAAGTCATGGGGAAGATTTTGCTTAGTGGGTTGTTCTGAGTGATGGCACGTGTAATGTTAGCTTTGTGTCATTTTCATAGGCAATACTATCATTAGTGTTGGCCTTATGCTTAGGATATGCATAGATAGACACCAATGCATAATGTTGTTCTTGTGGGATTCAAGTTTTCCTTCTTCTTTTTTTAAAATATTGGTTGTTAGTTTTGATTACTTGAATTCACGATCTCTTTTACCTTTCTTTCTAAATTCATTAAATCAACTTCATTTCTTCAATTATTACTAAGAGATTGAATTCACAACCTTTTACTTATTTTCCTTTTATTTAACCACTAGGCAACTTTATTAATTCTTTCTGATATCCAAATTTGTGTCCATCTTTTCCACAACCTTAACCAAAATATGCATGCAACTGTGTAGGAAGATTAGAAGATCCAAAACATGAAGAATAGTTACAACTATAGTAAAAGTAAGGGAAATTATTATTACGAGGAGAAGCTAATGATGTTGGTGGAGCAATTTATGTGGTGACTATGAAATGTTTGTGATTGAATAAGAATTTGTGGAGGCCAGTGCACTAGTGGTTGTGGGAATGTTTCTGTCATGATTATTACAATGAAAATAACAACACAAGTGAGAGACAAAAGCACAGTAATGTTGAGAAAGAGAGAAAAGTCGAATGATAACAATGACTCTTCTGGAGCTAAAGGACCATCTCTGTTTGCCAATTGTCCTACCACACCCAGCTTATGTGGATATATTTATGTGGATGATAATGTGCTATTTTTGTTTTAATTTTTTTTCTTTTTATATATTATAGCACATGCAGGTTCACATTATAAAACAAATGAAAGAAAACATGTCATTAATGGTTATAGATTACGTACAAATATGTTAGTTTGGTTTGTATTGAGTCCTGAGAATGAGGTAACCTCTTAACTGTGTTTCCAACTTGTGATTGACGTGGTATACCTAGAAAGAGTTGGGAAACATGTTTTACTCATGAGAAAAAAAAAATACGAATATAAATAGTTATAAAATAATCCACGATAAACATTGTTTAATTTTGTCAAATAAAATTGTAATTATATTTTTATAAATTCAAATTAATATAATAATATTACAATTTTTAAAAAATATGTGCATTCTACGAGTCAAATACTAATTCATTTCAAAGAATAACATTCATTAATTATCACTGCTAAAAATTTTTAAATTTTATGAAAATTTTCTTTTAAATTGGTTAAAATATTTTGCAAGAAAAGATTTTATTTTATTATTATTTTTTACAATTTTTAATTGGCAATTAATTTTTTTATAAATAATTATTTCTTATAAAATTTGTAAGCACTTTTTAGAAAAAAAAAACAAAAACAAAAAGTGACGGGAAATATATGTTCTTTTCTGTGTATAAACATTTTATTCTAAACAAATAGGTCAGAGAAAAATACTCTCAGCAAAAATCGATCTCAATTAGGTACATTAAAAGTTTTTTCATATTAACGGGTACGTGAAGTGAAAAGGAAAAGGGGAAGAAAATAAATATAAGTTTTTATTTATCTTTTCATGGGGGTGCAAGTGTAAAACATGGGGGTGTGCATAAAGAAACTGACAATGATCGAAAATCCAACTAAGGTCCAAAGTTACACAAGTTATTATAGAAGTTATCATAGGATTTGGCATACCCACAGGTCTCCTGCTCCTTCCACTTTGGGCATAATTTGTCAGTTCTTATGCTATTTTTTTTTTATATTTTCATAATATTTTATTTAAAAATATGTCATTACGTGTTATTAAATTTGACTACCAACTTCACACACGGGGTAAAAAAGTGGTTGAAAGTCAGTAGTTAGTCTCGAACCTACTGACTTATTTTATTTTAAGTGTTTAAATTTGAATGTGAAATTATAATTTGTCTATTCCAAAAATTGATATATTTTGTTTTTAAAATTTAAAAAATGAATACATTTTTTTTTAATTTAAGTATATTAAACTTTCTTGACATGTGAAATGTATTTTTTAAAATGTAGTTTGAGTTTTTTACATCATTTTTAAATATTTTAATTTAAATGTTAGTCTGAAGTACAGTTTAACAAACCTAAACAAATTAATGTCATTAGATAAAGATTATACACATTCATTTTTTAAATTTAAAAATCAGAATGTATTAAAGTTTACTGATTAATTCAAATTTTATGTTCAAATTTAAGATCTAAAAATATATTTAAGGAAAAATAATATGTGAGTATCTAATCTTTTAAAAATAAGTTATATTAAAGTTTTAACGATGTGAAAAAAAAAAATATAGTTTGTAGATTCAAGTGTGAGGCAATTCTCAATGTCAACTAATTTTAGTATCATAAAATCATGTGCCAAAAGGCTTATAAACATTAAACCAACAATGTGCAAGAGAAATTTATTGATTGCCCTTAACAAAATATCAACTCAATAATCAACATTATTGTCCCAATCCAAAAGGAAAAAGATAAAGAACCTAAATAATATATATATATATATATATATATATATATATATATATATATATATATATATTCTCTCCCTAATTAACTAGAGAGAAATTATGACATTGTTCTATATGAATACATAACAGTTTGAACAAATCAATCTTCACGTTCACTCAAACTGAGTCCTTTTTGTTGTTCATCTTCACTTAATTTCTCCTGACTCACCAGGGAGTGATAGAAAACTCTCTCTATACATACCACAACTTAAGAAATCAAGTAGGCTATGTTTCTTCCCATATCTAACTAGGTTGCCTTTCTTGTTGATTTTCAGTAACGTGTCGTGGCTATTGAATGCCAAAATTTCCCCATTTTCTGTGAAGCATATGGGGAAAATAAGACTCATAAAACCTACTAAATAAGAAGAGAAAACAAATGTTTTGATCCAAAATGTCACTTCTTTGTGTTGTTCTTTCATCGACCACATTTCAATCAGTGCAACTTCGTTACGCACCAAACACAAAAACAAATGTTCTCCCATTACCTTCAAATGGTATATGTCAGATTGCAATGGAAGAATGGCTAAATGATTCGGCAATGGAACCTCTGATAATCTCTTTTCCCTCACATCAAATGCAATAACTACACTTCTAAGCTTATCAGAAGACTTAAGAATCCAATAAAGAGCGCCATTCCAGAACTGTCCATGTCTGAGTTCGAGTTGAAACTTACTGTAAGCATACGGAAGAACATACTCAACAGAAGTCCAACAATTTGTTCTCAAAGAGAAATAACTGACCTTCGAATCATTATCATCGTTAATTCTTAGGGTTACAGTCACCACCACAATGTCATCATCCACTGGGTCATAACCCATTCCAGATAGATCATGTGGCCACGAACTGTCACAGTGAATTTCTTTCTGTCTACCAGTTGACGGATTCCACATCACTAAATCATGGAAATAATATTGCAAGAGAAGAAATCCCCTACAAGAACCTGCCACGCTTAAGCCGCTTCCCCACAGGTCAAAGCTTGAAGGAACAATAAAATTAGACACTGCATGCCAGGAATCATTACAAAGTGCTGATTTTATGTCTACACAGTAAGCTTTTGAATCGTTAACGAAATTTAGAAGCTTGTGGGTGGGTGAAACTGCAGCGTCAAAATGTCTTCTTGCAAATTCAGAATCGGAGATTAGTGAGAACCATGACTTGGATAAGGCTTTGAAACGTAACACGGCTTTCGTTGGTAGGTTCAACAAAATTTCTTTAATCAAATCCTCGTTCACGTGTACAGAAGGAGAAGGAGAGAAATCTGTCTGCATCTTCTCTCTTTTTCCGTCACCAGTCTCCGTCTTCTTCCTTTTTCTGCCACAAATATTCATCTTTGTGATCATCTTCTCTTCTGCAGAATCATCACTCTTAGAGTGCAATATATATAGATAAAAAAGAATCTTTATATGTATATCCTAAATTAACATTTAAATTCTAGTTAATATTAGATAACTGCTTATTCTAAAACTTTATCTATCTTAGTAAATAATACTATATCAGACTTAAAATAATCTCTCATTAAAAACGATATGTAAAGGAAAACTTATAATAAGGTATGAATTATTTTATATTAATCATAAAAAATATCTATTAAATCTTCTCGATCGATCATTTATTGTATTATATTTAATTGTTAATAATAGCTCTTAACCTAGCTATCCTATCTTAACTTGAAATTAAACTTTTATGAATTTCTAAACTAAAGCTATAGACAAGAATAATATCATTACAAATTCAGATTGTTGATTACAAATACACAATATAATTTATATATTTAAAGATAATTATTTATTATAAAATTTTAATTACATAAAATAAATACTTATCTTATATAACTTACAAATTAGAATGTATCAATATAATATATTTAAAATTTTGAAATATCTTTAAAAGAAAACTAAATATCAAAACAGCCGGTAAGATACATATTTATCAATATCTTTAAAAAAAAAAACTAAATATCAAAACAACATATAAGATACATATCTGTCAATAATCTATAACTATATATAAAGGGGATTCTCTCTTTTGTGTCCACATTTCATAATTCCAACTTTACCCTTTATAATTTAATTATTTATTAAATTTTTAAAAATTAACGGTTACTTTTACAAGTTTTTATAAAATTATTTACTTATCTCCTTTTTCTCTTATTTTCTCCGTACATTTTATTTTATTTTTTATAAATATACTTTTATTTTGTTTATTAAATTAATAACATTACAATATCATCAATTATTAATATAATTCAAAAAATGCGTACACAGGCGCTATCGCGCCTGTGTTTACACTAGTATTAACTAAATTAAATACTATTTTATAAACTAAAAAATATTAATATGTAAAATAGTCTTTTTTATGAAATTAAAACTATATTTGATTTGTGAATTAGAAATTAAACTGATCTTTAACATTAACTAAGAAAGTTTTAGAATCAAATATTATAAATTAATTTAGACTCTAATTCACAAATCATTTATAATTTTTTTTCTTTTAAATACAAATAATTCTCAACTTATAAAATTATATCTAAATTATTTAATATTATGATTATTTTTTTTGTCTTTAAAACTAAAATTAATTATTGTTTAATAATTTTATTGTAATATATAACCATAAAAATAAAAAAATTATTTATTTAAAAATATATATTTATGAAAAAATGTTGTGATAAATGAAGCTCACAAAAATTAAATTAGAATATAATAAAATAATCTTTCAAATTGAGATCAACTTAATCATTTTAATTAAATATTTTAAAAAATAGTCAACCACAAAATAATAATATTCTCAATAAAAAATACACTAAGCAATTTCTTTTAATTCTATTTTTAATGTCTAAAAGTTGGGATAACTTATTTTTTTGTTTTATAAATTGTAAAAGGTACAGTCAATTTTAGTCCTTAAATGCAAAAAGAAAACACAAAATATTTATATAAATAGTTCATCAAATTTAATAAGAACTAAAATTATATATATATTTTAAGTGAATATGAGATTATTAAATATAATATATATAACTTTAATTTATTTTATTTGAAAAGGAAGGGAAGACAATGGATAGTAATGGCATTCATTGGATGGTGGTGGCCCGAGGAAGAGAAGAAACGCGAAAGAGAAAGAAGAAAGGAAGTAAGGGAAAAGCAAAGCATTGGATTGGTATTCTATTGCTATTGCTTATTACTGTTGTTATTGCTATTGGTGGTTCACCGTTCCTCTCTCTCTCTTTCTCTCTCTCTCTCTCTCTCTCTCTCTCTCTCTCTCTCTTTTCTGCCCTCTCCAACTCTGATGCACCTTCCATCTCTCACTTTCACCCTAATCCAAATCTTAATCCTGGATCGCTTCTCTTTTCTCCCAACCACATTTCCCTGTCACTACCAATTCTCACATTCTAGGGTTACCGCGCCCTCCCAATCAACCCATTTCTCAACTTTACTCATCACTTTCTAATAATCTAATCCAATTCCGCCCTCAATTTTCGCTTAATTCACCAGCTAGGTTATTTATTTATTATTGTTTGTGTTAGTGGAGAATAACTTCTGCTGATTCCCAACTCTCAGATCTCGTTACTTGCACATGGATTGGGGTTTAACTATCCCTTCCGCCGCGCTCGATTTGGTTAGCTGTATTGATGCAATGCGGCTGGAGAAGTATTCATGAGTTCTGATGAGTCCTTGCTATTGGAATCGGATCCGCGTCCTGTGATTGTTCACCGCCGCGGGAAATCGGGTTCCCGGACCTACCTCTATGGCCATGGTTCCTTCTCGTCTTCGGTGTTCGAGGCGGCTATTGCTGACATCAGCGATTTGGACGTGAAGGAGCGAAACAAGGAGGTTTTGCCTAGCGATAGCAGCTTCCACACTGCGTCGTTTAGTAACAGTAACAGCTCTGATAAGTGTGCTGTTGAGTCGAAGTTCCCCTGGCAGTTTCCCTTGGAATGCCCCACGCGCGAGAGGAGGCGCTCGGCATCGTGGGGTGCAATGGAACTGCATGGTGCTGATAACCGGAGTGTGCCGTTTGAGATATCCGGAGCTTCGTCTCATGTGCAGGATAGGTTGAATAGTAAATCGCAGAGGATTAGGCACAAGAGTGTGCAGTTTGATGATCCTGCTTTTCAGGAGGATGGTGCCAGGTTGATCTATATTAATGATCCCAGGAAGACCAACGACAAGTATGAGTTCACTGGGAATGAGATCCGAACTAGTAGATACACCTTTGTTACCTTTTTGCCCAAGAATCTTTTCATTCAGTTTCATAGGGTTGCGTATCTGTATTTCCTTGCTATTGCAGCGCTCAATCAACTTCCTCCACTGGCTGTGTTTGGGAGGACTGTGTCTCTTTTCCCTCTGTTGTTTGTGCTTTGTGTCACGGCTATCAAGGATGGCTATGAGGATTGGCGGCGGCACAGGTCAGATCGCAATGAAAACAACCGGGAGTCTCTGGTGCTTCAGTCCGGTGATTTCCGATCGAAGAAATGGAAAAAAATACAAGCCGGGGAGGTTGTTAAGATCTTTGCTGATGAGACAATTCCGGCTGATATGGTCTTGTTGGGGACGAGTGATCAAAGTGGGCTTGCCTATATTCAGACCATGAATTTGGATGGAGAGTCAAATTTGAAGACAAGGTATGCTAGGCAGGAAACAGCTTCGGTGGTTACTTCGGAATCTTGTGATGTTTTTGGGGTAATTAGGTGTGAGCAACCGAACCGAAATATTTATGAGTTCACTGCCAACATGGAGTTCAATGGACTTAAGTTTTCCCTTAGCCAGTCAAACATTGTTCTGCGTGGCTGCCAGCTTAAGAACACGGATTGGATAATTGGTGTTGTAGTTTATGCAGGACAGGAAACAAAAGCAATGCTGAACAGTGCAGCTTCTCCTTCCAAGCGAAGCAGACTTGAAAGTTATATGAACAGGGAAACCCTTTGGTTGTCTGTTTTTCTTTTTATCATGTGTTTGGTTGTAGCCCTTGGGATGTGTCTTTGGCTGGTACGCCACAATAACCAGCTGGATACCTTGCCTTACTACAGAAAAAGATACTTCACCAACGGACCCGATAATGGAAAGAAATACAAGTATTATGGGATTCCGATGGAAGCATTTTTCTCCTTCTTGAGTTCTGTTATAGTGTTTCAGATAATGATACCAATATCTCTTTACATCACAATGGAGTTGGTTCGATTGGGTCAGTCATACTTTATGATTGAAGACAGGGATATGTATGATGCCAGCTCTGCGTCAAGGTTTCAGTGTAGATCATTAAATATAAACGAAGATTTGGGTCAAATACGCTATATATTTTCGGACAAGACTGGAACACTCACAGAAAACAAAATGGAATTCAGGAGGGCCAGCGTACATGGGAAGAATTATGGGAGCTCCTTGCATGTGGTCGATGATACAGGTATTCAGTGTCTTCTTGAGATTAACAGAAAGTGTTGATTTCTTGTGAAAGTCTGAGAAATGCACCAGATAGTTATGAATTTGGATTGCCTTTTCATGATAATGATTGTTTTGCTGACATGAGTATTGGTGCCAACGTAACATCTGCGCTTTGTCTGCTATTTTTCATTCAATTAATTATAGATGATTCTGGGATAGACCTTGCAAAAGTGCTCTGTGAATATATAAATCTCTGTAATTATTGTACCAGGAGAAGAGCTTACTTACTATGAGTTAGATGATATTTTTCTATTCATTGTTCAATTTCTTCTGACTGGTTTGCGAATTTGATGAAATGGATTTGTCTGTAACTTAGGATTCAATCATATATCTTGAATTCCTGATCTAATGTAGACGCTGTCATATGTCTGAGTTCTCATCAGAAGTCATCTGTAAGCTTATGATGAATTGACAAAATGCTGGTGCATGTATCACAAAACTCTTTTTCTTTTGACTGCAGCTGCGGATGTTACTCCTAAACGCAGATGGAAGCTGAAATCTGAAACTGTAGTGGATTCTGAACTGATGATGATGTTGCGGGGAAACTCCAATGGAGAAGAAAGAGTTTCTGGTCATGAGTTTTTTCTTACGCTGGCTGCTTGTAACACTGTAATCCCTATACTTGGTGATGGTGGATTTTCCAGTCATGGAACAAATGAATTAAAAGATGATATTAGATGCATTAATTATCAAGGAGAATCTCCTGATGAACAAGCTCTAGTTTCTGCAGCCTCTGCATATGGATATACTCTTTTTGAACGTACATCAGGACATATAGTTATTGACGTCAACGGTGAGAAACTCAGGTAGATGGTAACTTCTTTTTGGTGGGGGACTATTTGTTTTACTTTGTTTTGACTATGTTTCAAATATATAATTACTAAAACTGTGTTATGTAATTGAATAGCCTAAATATTTCAATAACATAATTATCTCTGTGATATACAGATTGGACGTATTGGGTCTGCATGAGTTTGATAGTGTGCGAAAGAGAATGTCTGTTGTTATTCGGTTTCCTGACAATTCGGTAAAGGTGTTAGTCAAAGGGGCTGATACTTCCATGTTTAGCATTTTGGAAAATGGCAGTGAGAGTAACAATAACATATTGCACACAACTCATAGCCATTTAAACGAGTATTCTTCACAAGGTTTGCGCACTCTTGTTATTGGCTCCAGAGATCTTTCTGATGCTGAACTTGAGGAGTGGCAAAGCCATTATGAAGAGGCAAGCACTTCGTTGACTGACAGAGCTACTAAACTAAGGCAAACAGCAGCTCTTATAGAAAGCAATTTAAAGTTACTTGGAGCAACTGGAATTGAGGACAAGCTACAGGAGGGAGTACCAGAAGCCATTGAGGCTCTTCGGCAAGCTGGAATCAAGGTCTGGGTTCTTACTGGTGATAAACAAGAGACAGCAATTTCAATTGGTCTTTCCTGCAAACTTCTTAGTGGAGATATGCAGCAGATTATTATAAATGGCACTTCAGAGGTTGAATGTAGAAATCTTCTGGCTGATGCTAAAGCCAAATATGGTGTGAAATCTTCAAGTGGAGGTCGTCGGAGTTCGAAACACAAAACCAATGCTGGACTTGGTGACCTTGATATTCCCAATGGTTTCCCCAAATGGAATCCTGGAAAGGAAGAGGGCACTATTGCTCCTTTAGCTCTTATAATTGATGGCAACAGTTTGGTTTATATTTTGGAGAAGGAACTTGAGTCAGAGGTAAAATTGTCCTTCCTCATTTTAACGTTTTTTGAAATATTAATACTTATTGATCATCTAAAACTTACTTTTTCTCTGTGTTGTTCTATTTTTGTAGATTAATATACCACTGCTTTTGATGGAAGTTGTTAAATAAAATTTTAAGGGTAAATATTGACTGATTTCCTATTTCCTTTAACAGCTTTTCGACCTGGCAACTTCCTGCAAGGTTGTGCTTTGCTGTCGTGTTGCACCCTTGCAAAAGGCAGGAATTGTTGATCTGATCAAGAGCCGGACAGATGATATGACACTGGCTATAGGCGATGGTAAGTTCTTTATAATTTTATGTAATGGCAGTTAATGTTTTGGTTTTTCTTGGGGAGCCTGGTTGCTAGGTCACCAGGCTTCGCTAGTGTTGCCAGGTGGATTGTAATATGACTTGATATAATATGAGCTAAATCTTTTTCGTTCTGATTACTTTTGACAGGGGCCAATGACGTGTCAATGATCCAAATGGCTGATGTTGGTGTAGGAATATGTGGACAGGAAGGGCGCCAAGCAGTGATGGCTTCAGATTTTGCAATGGGACAGTTTCAGTTTTTAAAAAAATTACTTCTGGTTCATGGCCACTGGAATTATCAGCGTGTTGGCTATTTAGTTCTGTACAACTTCTACCGCAATGCTGTCTTTGTGTTGATGTTATTTTGGTATGTATGGTTACTCGTGTTTGTATAAGTTGGCCACTCTTAACTTCTTTCTTTCAATATCCCTGATATTGCTGAATTTGGACAAGCTTGAATTAGAAACATGTGATTTTCAATATTTATTCCCTCTGCTGATGATATTAATAGGCTTTGTGCAGATAATTGGCCAAAGGATTTTTCTATATTTAGATTTTAATTTATGTTTATACAACTCTATCTTATGATATTGTGATGCCAACGTGTATGGAGATATATTTCTTCTCTCTGTTTTGCTATCCTTGTTAATATGTGTAATATGCAGGGTGTACCATAAATTATGGGTTCAAAGATAAAAGTTACATTATTTTAATGATACTTCCATGTTTTTATGAGATTGTAAACATTCTGATGTATTAATGTCTTTCCATGTCTTAGGTATATATTATGCACGGCTTTTTCTACAACTTCTGCGTTGACAGATTGGAGTAGTGTTTTCTATTCTGTGATATACACATCTGTTCCTACTATTATTGTTGGTATTCAGGATAAGGACTTGAGTCATAGGACACTCTTGCAGTATCCTAAGCTGTATGGTTCAGGTCACAGGCAAGAAGCGTACAATATGCAACTATTTTGGATCACTATGATTGATACAGTATGGCAGAGCCTTGTTCTTTTCTACATCCCATTGTTCACCTATAAGGACAGTTCAATTGACATATGGAGCATGGGCAGTTTGTGGACAATTGCAGTTGTTATCCTTGTAAATGTGCACCTCGGTATGGACATTAACCGTTGGGTATTAATCACTCATGTTGCGATCTGGGGTTCGATAATCATTACGTATGGTTGCATGGTGATATTGGATTCTATACCTGTCTTTCCCAATTACTGGTTAGTTACATAATTATTATGTATTATGTATTATTGACCTTGCATTACTGTTGGTTATAAGATATAACTAACTAATCCCTTGAAAACATTGCAGGACTATTTATCATCTGGCAAGGTCCCCTACATATTGGATAACAATTTTGCTTATAATTATTGTGGCATTGCTCCCTCGCTTTATTTGTAAAGTTGTCTATCAAATTTTTTGGCCTTCGGACATCCAGATAGCCAGGGAAGCTGATTTAATGAGAAAACGACATGCTACTTTGCGGCCAAGGCTTCATGTTTCCAGTTAACTTGTGTTACTGTCCCGTGTCTTGTAGAAATTACAGAAATCTCAATTGAAGTGGCTTCCCTTGTATTTGTCCATCACAATGCTTTCTTGTGGCAGTTGGTTGCATAATTTACTAGGTATGGACATGCTTTCTCTGTTTTTCTGTTCTTATTTGCTGTTATTATTGTTATTGTTATCATCACAATGATGATGATTTTCATTTTTCTAATATTATTTTCAGCATACTAGTTTTGTCAGGTTTGATGGTTGTCATTATCCAAGAATAAATTCATTTTAGATTGCAAATTGACCAACACATGTTCATATTATCCTGTCTGAAGTTTAGAAGACATCCCTTTTTTCATTAAAGTGGTAATTTGTGAACCAGGATAGATCCAGAAATTGCCTAAGGAATGGTAGAAGGCTTAGACATGCATAATATTCTAGAATTATAGCACAAGGATGGTACTTGGTTGAATAATGAAGTACCACTTCTGCTCTGCTGCGTTCACCCTCCTTCCTCATTTGTTCGTACGGAGTGTGTGTGGATTCTAGGCATAGTCTACTCTTTGTATGTGGAACGGAAAGAGTAATGTTTAACACATAGAAAAGTGGAGATGAATAGGAATTTATTTAAATTTGGGTTTCTTAAAGAAGCAAATTCGTTTATCTTAGAAACTAATTGGTTTTATTAAAGTTTGTGCTACTGTTTCAGTGCTTCTTTTCTTAGAATGATCAACAGACACGTGAAATAGATAAAGTCTTGTTAAACATGAAGACGGAAAATTGTTTTTTTAAAGAGTTGCATGGCGCAAACATAAGTTAAGCAACTCTTCCGACTGTTACAACTGTTGCAACGTGTCCCTCAACTGATATAGATGAATCTGTCTTTGTAATTGTCTGTATTCATACTTTTGTTAATATAGACGACTATAGATTTTGGTGATAAATAATGGAGGTCTTCCCCCAAACGCATCTTGCATCTTTTAATGTAGTAAGTTGTGAATAACGGACTAAATGTCTTTTGGCGTCTACAAAGTACTACTAGCATAATTTGCTGGTTCCGAAACAAGGATCTTTTGTATAATCACTGAGCCTCATTTGTTCAAGGATGGATTTTGTTGGATCATGGATGCCTTGTCAGCGTACATATATATCATTTTTTTTTCTTGCGAGTGGTTGTAGATTTTTAAGGAAATCCACATTCAAAGATTTTTACAGGTTAAGTTTTGTAACAGGCAACTAAACTGATTTGATCATGATTCTGTCACAAGTTTGTCTTTCACAATATCTTCATGTCATACAGGTTTTTCTTTTGTGGTTTTAAAAGCAGTATGTGTCATTGTTTGTATTGTGCTTACACTTCCTACATGATTAAAATTTCTCTACCACAGAAGTAAAGATGATTTTTGTTCTGGCATGTTCAAATTTGTTGTGCCAGTCGTGATTATTGTGGTGTATATTTTCCAGATGAAAGATGAAGCAGAGTGGTGTGGTGTAAGACAAATGCTGGGCATCTAAAATAGTAACAGATTATGTGGTTGGTTGGGAAGCACAAGGCCAAGGTTGGCATATAGCTTGCCTGGTTTTTCAAATGCCTCGGGTCAGGACAGGAAGGTACATAGATGGAAGTTGGAGGTATCTGAATCATCAACGATTTGATGTGGATGGAATTTTAGTGGCGACTTGTTAATAATGATCCACGACCTATAGAAAATAGTGTGGGAGAGAATAGAGTGTAACTAAGTGTACTATAGTTCTGTAAAAATCAGGCTTCAAAACGTCCTTCAAAAGGATAATCTCTCAGGAAAGGGCATAATGGAAAGAAAGAAAAGGTAATTTTTACAATCTCTGCATCTTACACTCTGCTGTCTTATGTTTCCTAGTTCCATTTAATTGCTACGATTAAGGATGCTCTTTTTTTGGCGGGAAGAAGATGCATCTGTGGCTGAAATTAATATTTAATTTATTTTTAGGAAATTAATAAGTAGAAAAAAATATTTTACGTTGAATATTGAATTTAATGATTTTTTTTTTTTTTTTATTTT
>Ga0209589_1000436_pt1 | contig 58002 bp, 31 predicted proteins | sample CowpeawhiteBW_FD_187525 | JGI IMG/M metagenome (GOLD analysis project Ga0209589, IMG submission 187525) | Root nodule microbial communities of legume samples collected from California USA - Cow pea white BW (SPAdes) (version 2) | ecosystem: Host-associated > Plants > Roots > Nodule | place: USA...
AATATATATATATATATATATATATATATATATATATATATATATATTTCGTGTATCATCTCTTATGTTTTTTCGATTTAAATTATCTTTCTGTATCCAAATTTTATAGGTAAAGAAGTTGAACTTATATCTTATTTCGTCATCTCTTCCAAATCTATTAAACCAATTTTATAATTTTCAACTATTAAAAAAAAAATTTTGAATCTGTGACCTCTCTCACAGTAACTCCCAATTTTACGCATCCATTATTCTGATGCAACATGATAATGAAAGATGGTGAGTGAAAATTCAAAAAAAGGAAACATGATGCATGGATGGTGAATGATAGTGATGCTACTCTATACCTTTTGCTTTGTTCTTTTCCTACAGATGCGGCGTGTCTATACCAAACCTTTTTTACTGCATCTTTCTTATGTAGTGTTGTACCATATTTTCATTGTCCAGGTTCAATGAACGTTACTCACTAACACCTTTTCTCCTTTTTATTTTTTATTTTTCATTTTCCGACATTATGATTATTTAAGACCTTAGTCTCTTTACAAGTGAGGGAAACAATGTATTAATAGAGATCCCCATGGGACAAGTGCCAACGACCCATTTATTTCTGTGCTCTTAAACTTGTATGTGGCTTTTCCTTCACCCTCTTCTTCTTTCTCCGTTCAAGTTTATTGGTACGTTTTCTCTCTTCTTGTTCATTGCTTTAAAAACCATGATTCATGTACTTCACTTCATCTTTAAACTTAAAGGAACTCACTTTCCTTTTCGGTTATTGTTATCATTAATTACCCGACACTGCAAGGTAATTAATTTATGTTTTGGATTAGCTGAAATACTGGGTTTTAAGCAGTTTTCTGCTGTCTCTTCATAGTTGGAGATGCAGATCTTTTTTCATCACAACACTTTAGACGTATACTAAAACGTTAAAGTTTCAAACTTTTATTTGTTGGTTCTATTGGGTGTGGTGTGGTTTAGTTAGATAGTGTGTTTTTGATGAAAGAGTTCTTGATTGATCTGTTGTACGCTTGGTGGGTAGGTTCGAAGTTTTGATCCGAAGCCATTACAGACAAGATAACCTAATATCCATTCCATTGCTTTCAGGTAACTTTTATATTCTACTTTTTTTTCTCTATGATTCTGTGAATATTCTTTTTCATATGCTAAATCCATGCAATTGGGTTGTGTTATTTTAAATGAATCTGTGTGTTTATACCAATGAAAAACGTTTTCATTGTCCATTTAAAGAATTACCTTTCATTAATTTATTTGGTATGATCTGCAGCGAATTAAACAAGATAATCTATGTCGGAACAAATGAAATAAACCAAGAGATGGTCCCATATAAAGGGTATTTAATTATCAGATATATGAATAATCAAACGTTTGATGAGATTGGTGGGTTGTAGATTTTGTGTACGGAAACGCTATTGACTAATGTTTGGCAGGTTTGAAGTCTTTAAGACTGATTTATTATCATAAGATTAGCCGATGTAAACTGAGAGAACATGTATTGAATATAACAACAGGTTGAGATGTAGAAACCTTCAACTTCACTAGATGGAAACTGAAATCCCTTCTCTCCAATTACTTGGAGCCAAGTGTATACTAATAATTTTATATGTTATTGGCAGTGACACGCTACCTCCAATTATTGTGGTCTTTATATATAATAATCTAGTATCTCATCACATGTACCTAATAAAATTGTTTATCATGTGGAATGTTTTCAAGGTACTTGTCTGTTAAAGCAGAAAATGTTGCACTGACATAATTTATCAGTGCTTAAAGAAACATGGAGACACCAGTGCTGATATATCTTGGTTTGTCACTTTTGCAGTGTAATGAAGATGTAACTCATTAGGAAACCCAGATGCCATCATGATGGGCTTTGGGCCCAAACTCAGGTACCCTCTTAGAAATTGTTCATGATATGGATAATATTCAGCCATTTAGACAGTGCTACTAAAAGTATAGTTAGTAACTCCTCTTTAATAAAGAAGATGCTAGTATACAAAAATAGCAAGGATTATTAGCAGTGGCACTTCGTACTAGCCACTAATGTGTTCCTGAAAAAAATGTTTCAATGATTGATTTTTGTCCATGTTCTAGACATTTCAATCAATTTAAAGATCCACAAAACACCAAGTATCTTAATGATGAAGACCCCGCCACTCACAAAGCACAAACTAAGCTGCAGTTGAAGAAGATGCATGTTGCTGATGGTCAAAATTATGAATCTGCATATTACGCAGTTATCAACCAGTGCTTCATTTCTTATGCGTGTTGTTGGCTTTGCTTCTTCCAGGTAAATAACTGCTTGGTGTGACATGTATAGCTTAAATATGTGTTTTTGTTCCCTTGAAAATTGTTTTACAGTTATTGTTAACATAAATTAAAACTATAAAACTAGTATGTTATCGTTTTCTGGTGATTCATATGTTGAATAATAAACACTTACTTTTGCTCTATATTCAGGTTGTGGCAGTATGTTATGCTGAACAAGTTGTGAAGTTGATGGTTAGTTTCCTCGTGAATAAGGATGTGAACACCCAGAAAATGGGAGCATCCTTGATACACAAAAGAGTTACTTTCAGAGATATGTTACTTTGACAGCACATGCCTCATTGATGGCTTATACTAAAAAGCTTATCAAAGATGATGGTGATGATCAAAGTGATGCACCCTCTTTGTCAGGGACAAGGATTTCAAACCATCAAAGTTACTTGTTTCAGTGAAGAGAGTTCCCCTTGGCAACTTCAAAATTTGACACTGTTTTCGATCATTTTCTTGTCGGTTAACTGGGTCATAGTTTATGTCTCCTCTTGCATTCCATGAATAATGTAACAGTACTCAAGAGTTTTAGCTCTGCAGATGAATGTAATAAATTGAAAATTATGTGCTTGTAATTGATAGATTATATATTTTAAGATGTTGGGAGAAAGTTTGATTTATGTTGAATTTGTTGCTCGAGTTTTAATGTAATTCGTGTGATTTTTGTCTTCTTCAATTCGTCATCTTTAAAAACGTGGAATGTCTATACATTTCTCTAAATTCTGGTATTTTCTTGACCAATAAAATTTAATTCTAATTTAACTTTACAACATAAACTTTGCATTCAAAATTATTTTATTCTAATACATTCATACATATTCTCAATGCATGACAATTGATACGGTATTGGAAATAAATACATGTTTCTATCATAGAAGATCTCAAAACTAACAAATGACATTTTAATAGAAAGGATGAGAATGAAAATCCAATGAAAGACACTAATCTACACTTTGATTTACATCGGAGGTTATTAGAGTACCGAGTAATCTATTATGAGGGAGACAAATCTGGATTCTATATTATGAATTTTTTGTGTTATTTTGTTTTTCTTCGAAATATAATGATTTTGATATTAGAGGTAATTTAATGTTTAGAAAATTTTAAAAGATCTTATTATGTTTGATTGTCATCTTCAAAATTTAATATAACATTAATTATTATTTTTCTTTATATTATTTTTTTTTCACTAATGTTGTATTAAATTACTTATACATTTATTATTTGAGCTGTATTATTTTTTTTATGGACCCAAAATAGGAATATATATGAAACAAATTATACAAATATCGTCTAAAGTTATCTTATTCTCATTTTCTTCCATTTCAATTCTTTGTTATACAACATTAATACATTTTCTCTTTCCGTAATATCTAAAACAATGTTGTACAAAACAAAGAATATATAGAGAATGAGAATTTTCAAAACGTTGTGTTGAACCGGTGTTGATATTTTGTTGTCCACTTCCACTTTGCCATGAATGCTATAGTAAAAAAACTAATGTTCTTAATCCCCAAAACCTCATTCTTCCTTTGATTTACATAATTTTTTTTCACTTAACTCATGCAATTTTCCTACTTTTTACACCCGAGATAGGAATGTTCTTTACTTAATACAAAGGGACAAATAATAAATTAGTAAGGTTGGAAACATTGAATTTATGACACAAATCCTCTCCTCAATAGACATTTTTGTCCTCTCTAAGGTGCCAATTAAGATCAAATTTCAATCCTTTAACACTTGCTTTTAAATCTCCCACTTCAAGTTCTCAATAAAGTTCTCAATAGGGGATCCAAGGGAAGAAAGTATTTGACACCATGTAAGCAAATTTAAGAAATTTAATGTTGTAATATTTATGATTAATTTTGTGTGAGTTATTCCATTGCCTTTTAATCATTCTAAGATTATTTAGAGTTACTAATTTGGTTTCTTTGTTAAATAAGAGTAAAACGTTTGTAATGAATTAAAAACAATTTAGTTGATTAAAATATTTTTATCTTGCTATAAAAGAAAAGAAAAAATTGTTCAACTGATAAAAATAAGTTGTAAACTATTAATTTCACTTAAATATGTTTTTTCTCTTAATAAATTTTGGAGATTAACAACTTGAATAAATCCATTAAAATGTTCTTCTATAAGGCGATAAACTTCTTATAAAATTTTATTTTATCTTAATGAATGAATTATATTATATTATATTGTATTATATTATATTATATTATTTATACATATATATATATATATATATATATATATATATCCTAACACAGTTTTATAGATGTGAAAAATACATTTTATCTTCGTACAGAAGAAATGTTAAGTGTGTTTTTAATCTGTAAATTTTGATACAAAGTTGAAATTCGTTCATATCCAAAACTTTGATACATTTTGATCTTAAAATTTAAAAAATGAATGGATATAATCCTTTTAATATAATTATATTAAACTTTTTTATGTATCAAATGAATGTATATTAAATAATACAATAAGTTCCGACTATTTGTTATAATAAAGTAATTTAACATGTAAATGTAATAATTATTTTAATTTATCTAACTAAAAAATTAACTAATCAATTAAAAGCCTATAAAATATTTTATACGATTATATGTTTTTAATATTCATTTATATGTATATATAAACAAAATTTAAAAATTAAAAAAAAATTAAAATTAAAATATAAAAAAAAGTGATGGTCTGTCAACCCATGTGTGCGGGACAAGTTGTAATCAATGGTCCATTTTTGTTTGACAGACCAGTTCGGTTCAATATGTTTTTGATGTACCAAATCAAAATGGATCGGACTAGTTATTTTACCATCCCTATATCTTATCTTATGAACAAAACTTTTCCAATTTTATCGTTTAAGGACTCTCCTTTTAAACTAAAGTAATTAATTTATTTTTAAGTGACCATTTATTTAGATTTAACCATTTTTTAAATTAAAATAATTATCTTATTACGTTACATTGTGATTATTTATTTAAACATGCTCGATGGCTAAAATTTTATGAAAAGATACCATAACTTTATTTAACTATGCTTGATAGCAAACAATTGATGATGTAAAAACTAAAATTTCAAATATATGTATTATACACACCTAGATAGTCCAGATAACCGGTCCGTATGAATTACAAATAATATGACAAAAGGCTTTTCATTTATAGCATATGACACAAGTAAAAATATCCTCAATATATTCAGAAGATATATGATAAAAATAGTCTCACCCTTCATCATCACATTCCTTATATAAAGCAATTTATTATCTCATAAGACTTTCAAATAAAAAAAGTAATCACAAAAAACAAAAACAAAAACATATAAAAAATTAATACACACATAAAGCGATTGTATTTAATTAAAAGAAGTAAATAAATAAATAAATATCTAAACAATTAATTAATTGCTAACCGTTCATAAATATTTAAAAGTTCAATGTAAATATAAATATATAAATATATAAATATAATAAATATAATAAATATAATAAATGCAATATATAATTAAATGTAATTATAAATATTTTTAAATAATGCAATATTGTATTTTAAAACTGAAATTAAATTTTTATATGAACAAAAAATTGAATGTAAATAACAAATATAAATATATATAAATTATTTGTTTGCTTTGCCAAAATATTAAGAACTACATCAACAAAATTTAAATTGTGCTTTCAAGTCATAAACAAAATTTATATAGGAGAAAAGTTCAGTTTTGAAATTTTAGATCGGTTAACTATGTTTTTAGTTTTTAAATTTTGTAGTAAAATTAGAATTCGTCATAAATTTTTAATATATTTTAGTTTTTAAATTTAAAAAAATGAATAAATATATTTCTTTTAATTCAATTATACTAAATTTTATTGATATATTAAATATGTGTTAAATGATATAAACAATTCAAATATTATCATAAAACATATTCATCACATAACAAAAATGTATCTATTACTTTATAAAATATAAAGACCAAAATATTTCAAATTTCAGAGAAATACAAATCCCAATCTCAATTCAAAATTCAATACACTACAAACATATTTAACTCCTTTGAAATTTATAATAATTATTACTTAACATTGATTGCAAAGTCTGAGTTAAAAATATTAAAGAAACCATTGTTTTTGACAGAAGCCTTTAAAGAAATATACTGTCATGCCATCATACTTCAACATGACAGGGTTAGAAAACGTTTCAAGAACATCATCATTTATGACATTGATGGCATATTTTTGAAAAGTTAAGAACATTTATTATTTGAAACGTTGGAATGATTTTTCAAATATAAATAAATGAAAAAGATAATATAATGTGAGTTAAATCAAACCGTTCATTTGTCGTATGAAATAGATGCATCAAATTCTTATTGGTAAATATAAATATATAAATCATCTTAAACCATAGTAAATCAATATTATAGTAAAAGGAAGGATTAAAGAATGTCAAAAAACAAAACCAACAAAAATATCAAAATAAAAGCATCCAACAATAAAAGACATGCATGAAACATTTGACACTAAATTTAAAAACAATTATCATTATTTACCATTAAACTATTACATCTTTTTGGTATTAAAAACAAACATTAAAGAGTGATAGGTGTATGTAGAAAAAAAATCTTACTATGGTGTTGTGAAGCAAAATTCGTTTTGAATATAAACCATCAACTAATTTATTTAACTAGTATTATTTAAAAGAAAAAATACAAAACAATAGTGAACATCTATAAATAAAAGTTAGGCTCAAATAGAGATTTGGTTTTAATTATTGTTCAATATTTTTTCAATTTGGTATTAATATATATATATATATATATATATTTAATTTAGTTATAATATTTGTTAATTTTGTTCAATTTGATTATTTTGTTAATATTATTTAAATAATTAATGGATCGTGTATCCTTTTATGTTTTTTTATTTAATTTATATTTTTTTATATTGTTTTTATTTTTAAAAAATGTTTATACATTAAATTAATATCATGTCACATGTCAAGATCAGTGTCAAGTGTCAGGATAAGTCTTTTATATTCAATTTAGTTTTGATATTCATTAATTTTGTTCAATAAGTTACATTTTTTTTAAATTGAACAATTTTGTTCATCTCTAATCGAAGCAAATTTAATTATTATATAAATGTTATAATAATATTTTTCTTAAATATTTTTTGTTTAGAGTAACATTTTCTTTCAAATTAGAATGAAAATCGTTAGAATGAGGAATAAAATTATTGTTTAAAATTTAAAGAAATTAAAAATCACATAAAAATGTCATACAACATTATATTAATCTTTTATATTACTTAATTTGATTTTTAACCTCTTAAAATGTTAAATCAATTGTATTATTCTTTACTTTTAAAATTTTCATATTTTAATTTTAAACTTGTTATAACTCTAAATTAGAAATATGTAATAAAAATATCATTATAACTTTTATATTAAAATTAAATTTTTTCCGAATTTGAAGGATGTATAAATTTTTCAATTTCAAAAAAATTAGAACAAATTAAAAAAAACGAATATCATAACTAAATTGAATATAAAAAATTGACCCTAAATTGAACATCACATATAACATAGACTTGATAAATAATTTTTTTTAAATAAAAAGATAAAATAAAAAAAATGTTTACTATTCATTAATTATCATAAACAACATTAACAAAAATATTAAATTGAATAAAATTAATGAATATTAAAACAAAATTAAAAATAAAATATTAGGACAAAATTAAAAATACTAAATAACAATTAAGATTAACTCAATATTTAATTTTAAAGAGCTAAGATAACTTTTTTTCCTTTTACATTCTGGTATGCATGATAGTTGACTTTTCTTTTTCCTTAAAATAATTTATGCTTTGCCATTTTTTTTCTATTAAGAAACCTGTAAATGTTGTGGTTTATGGTGTGAAAACCTTTGGACTGATATATAACCCTTTATTCAATATACCAGTCATTATTCCGTGAAAATGGTCCTGCATTGTGAATTTCCATGCTTAAGTCCACAACATTTATAATAAATAGGATAATAATTGTTACATTTAATAGGATAATAATTGTTACATTTCTAATAACAAGGATAGTAATTTATACATATTTTAATGTTTTTCCATACTTTGAGTTTCCTTCTATATTCAAACTGGGTCTACTCAATTCATTCACCATCTTACTTTTTATCATGCTTGTGAAGGTCATGGTTAGGTCATTAACAAAATATTTTTTACAATTGAAAAAAAAAATTTAAAAGGAAAAGGAAAAAAAAAAATCTTTGTTCACTAAAATTTTAAGAATATAACTATTATAATGGTCAATTTAAGTTTAGCTTATTTAGGTGAAATTAATTTTAAAAAATAGATTTTGGTAGATAATTTTATAAAGTGAAACATTATTTATATAAGAGATTTAAGATAACACTGTGGATACAGGGATGTTGTGAACGCAGGACAGTCACTCCATGTGAATGCCAATATTCAAATTTTCAATCAGCAAAAAGTTGGTGTGAAAAGAAAGAAAAAAAACTAGTCTATAAAAACCCACGCGTCATTACAAAAAGTTGCAAAAACATCCCACCGTTGATATCTTCTAACATCACGATCAGTTAGGATTCTTGAATCATGATACCGTTGATTGTGTAGACCGGTATCACCACAGCGTGAGAACATGGATTAGTCGGTTCATAAGTTCATTCTTCCGACCATAGTTATAAGTGCTGTAGAGGATCACAGCCCCTGGTTTTGAGTTCATTCCTCATCCATAGTGATCAGTGCCGCAGGGGATCACAGTCTCTGACGTTGAACTTCGTGCGTGGCGCTTCGTTACTGTGTACAAAAGGGACTCACTTCCCGCCGTTTCAGTCACATACCGAAGCGTAGGAACAATCCATTCCTTCTCTGCAGAGAGATAAGGGAGAGAGGGAAAACGAATACTGTCTCTCACTGTACAATCATCTTCCGTCACTCGATTCTTCCGAACGATTTTTCGATTGGAAACCCTAACTTTCATCTACGTGCGTTGATGGAGCTTCGTTCTCGTCGACGCCTTTCGAATCCCACAGTGTCTGGTACTCTCAATTGTTCCGCTTACTTTCTCTTTTTCTTTTGTGTCCGTTCTGAATTTGTTTTCTTCACTGGTTTAGATGTAGACCAGTTGACATCCTTTTCTTGTTGGATACTTGATTCTGTTTCTTTTTTCTTCGCGGTTTTGTTTGCTCGAAATGTATGTTGATAGTTTGAGTGGAAGTTTTGAAAAGAAGAGTGGTACCGATGTTAACGGTTAATAGTGTTGGTGAAGCCACACAGCACAGTGTGTGGTGGTTTATTGGTTACGTTTCGTTTTATGAACCAAAACCAAAGAGGCATTGTTAACATTGTGATTTGTGAACGGGAAAAACAGGGAATGAGCAGCAGCCTAAGGATGATACTGCTGTGGAAGATGAAACCAAGGGCCAGAGTAGCAACAATAAAGACAAAGGTGTTTCTGTTATGTCTTCCGATTCGGATGTAGTTTCTGGTTCTGATTCCGATTCCGATTATGAAGGTAAATTGTTATACTCTATGGTTTTAGGCTCAGCAGCGGAGATTTTCATGTTATGATTTTGTATTTGGCTTGGCTGCAGTATTTTGGGTTTATGCTTCTCCGTGTCATTTATTTTACTCAAAAGGATATTCCTGAGATGTTTGGAGACTAAATTGAGTAAATGTTAAGACCTAGTGTATGTAGCTATGCATGTTAACCTTTGCTATTCTACCAGGGGTAAGAAGAAAGTTGAATAAAGTTATCTGGAAATCTTCTTTCTTTTCAATTTTGGAAGAACGTATTTACCTAATTTTATATGTGTGATTTTTGACCTGGTTGTATGTCTGAAATTTAAACAAATTTCCTTTCAGATGAAGAATTGGTTGGGAGCTCGCTGCTGGACTTGAATAAATATCCGTTCTCATGCATCAGTGTATCTGACGGAGAAGATTATGGTTCTGATTCATCTGATGGTGACATACCTTTATTTAAAAGGACAAAGGTGCCGGGGTCCAGAGAGAGAAGGAAGAGTATGAACACAGAAAAAGGAGAACCGAGTGATGTGGTGAGGGTGGTGGATCATGAATATTCAATGATTTCACCAGTATTGGTTCCATCTGCTTTTAAGGTAACTAAGAAGAGGAAATATACAAAAAAAGGAAGTAAAGGAGATTCTCGTCCAGTGTTGTTGTGGAATGCATGGGAAGAGGAGCAAGAGAAATGGATTGATCAGCATATATCCGAAGATTTTGACTTAGATAATCAGAGCGAAGTAATGAATGAAACTGCTGAGGCGCCCTCTGATCTGACTATGCCTTTACTTAGATACCAGAGGGAATGGTTAGCCTGGGCTTTAAAACAAGAACATTCTTCAAGTAGAGGTGGAATACTTGCAGATGAAATGGGAATGGGGAAGACTATTCAAGCAATTGCTCTTGTCCTTGCCAAACGTGAATTACAAGACAGTTGTGAACCAGATCAATCCATACCATGTTCATCCAACCTGTTGCCTGCGATCAAAGGAACACTTGTCATATGTCCAGTGGTTGCTGTTACTCAGTGGGTCAGTGAGATTGAACGCTTTACTTTAAAAGGAAGCACCAAGGTGCTGGTCTATCATGGGGCTAATAGAGGGAGGAGTGGGGATCGATTTGCAGATTATGATTTTGTGATAACTACATACTCTGTTGTTGAGAATGAGTACAGGAAGCATATGATGCCTCCTAAAGAGAGATGCCCATATTGTGGAAAATTATTTTTGCCAAGTAAGTTGATGTATCATCAAAACTATTTTTGTGGACCTGATGCTGTTAGAACAGAAAAACAATCAAAGCAAGCTAAGAAGAAAAGAGAAGTTACTAAAGGGAAGACCAAGGTATGCGACAGTAGCAAGATTTTGAAGGGTTCTATCAAGAAAAAGGGAGACAAAATGTGCATAGATATTGAAGATTCTGATGCTGTACCTGTCCGTAGCGATAGGTCATTTCTCCATGCTGTTAAATGGCAAAGGATCATATTGGACGAGGTCAGTTGTACTAATAGATTATAAATTCAATTCTTAGAAAGGAAAATAGAAATATATTTCCATTGTTGTTATCAGTGCCGCTTTCTGTATTTCTATAAAACACAAATTTCACTTTCTGTATTGCTCAAATAGGTCTTTTTGACTGTAATTGATATTGTTTATTATTTTAATTAAGGTATTGAGTTATGGAGTAATGATTGTAACTTTGTTTATTAAATTGGTTCAGGTCCGACTCTTCTATTTTGTTGACCAGTTTTTCTTTATAAATATAATGTCAGGCACACTATATCAAATCTAGACACTGTAACACTGCTAAAGCAGTTCTTGCTTTAGATTCTACCTACAAATGGGCGTTGAGTGGCACTCCCCTTCAGAACCGAGTTGGAGAGCTGTATTCTCTGGTATATTTGCAGCGTTTTTTTTTTTCTGATGTAAATCTTTATGTATCAGGTTGCCTTTTGAAGTATTTTAATTGCAATTTGGTGTGTGCAGATACGATTCCTGCAAATAACTCCTTATTCCTATTACTTGTGCAAGGACTGTGATTGCAGGATTCTTGATCATAGGTACAATTCGTTCTACAATAAAGCTATGTGGATTGGAGGGCCCTAATCATGCATCTAGACTTAATGATTGATAGATGAATCAATGCTTAATTTTTTTATTATCTTTCTACCCATTTTGACTTGTTTAGGAATGTACGGAACATTGCTATCTTTTCCTCATTTTTCATTTCAATTAGAAAACTGTTACAGTGATTTTTTGTAGAGCCCATTCTCTAGTGACTGTCATTCATGTGGAACAAAGCAATTATAAGTTTTTTAGAATATATTGTTATTTATATCTAAACAGTTTTTGTGGTTTCCATAACATTTCTATTTTTTTTTTTCAAAAAATATTATAATCATGCCGAGGTGTTGGTTGTGTTATTGGAAAATATGATCTAGTTTTTGGTATGCCTATTTCTTTTTTATTTTTCGTGATAAGTTAATAAATGAAGATTCTAGTTATGAATGAGGAAGCTACTAGCACCATCTATCAAGTTAGTGTCTGAGTGATCAGGGAAATAACATACATCCACATGTTGTCATAGATTTTCAAAATGATTTTTTTTCTTCTTGAATTGCTAATCACGTGTTAATATGCTGATGATGCCCTTGTGCAGCTCTAAAGAATGTTCAGTCTGCTCTCACAGTTCCGTGCGACATTTCTGTTGGTGGAATAAAGTAAGTTCTGCAATCTGTTAATCCTTTTTGTGTTCACCTTGTTTAAGGCAGATACAAAGAGAAACCAAATCTACAAACTGCAAGTTTATGTTTATGTGCTTTTAACTATGTATTTTTAATCTTGATTAGTATGTTGCCACACCAATTCAATCTTTTGGAAATGGTGATTCTGGGAGAAGAGCTATGATACTGCTTAAACATAAAGTTTTGAAGAACATAGTATTAAGGCGAACAAAAATAGGCAGGGCTGCTGATCTTGCACTTCCGCCTAGGATTGTAAGTTTTATTCAATGTGGTGGTGTTCGTTTTCAAATATTGAAAGAGGGCATGCTTATTTTTTGTATACATTTCATGCAGGTTTCGTTGAGAAAGGATTGCCTGGATATTAAAGAACAAGACTATTATGAATCGTTATACAATGAAAGTCAGGCACAATTTAATACGTATGTCACATTCTTTTTCCTTTTTTCTTTTCCATACAATGAAATCATTGTAAAGCATATTGTTCTTCGTAGGAAAGAAGCTATTGGTAGGTATGAATTTGAGGAGTTAATCAGGTTATTCATGAAACAATCATGAAAGTAAAATTAATTGTAGACATGCTTTTTTCTTAACAAAGGCAGTCGCAGTCTGCAGTCTGATGGGTTAAAAACTTCCTAGGTCAGCATTTCATTTGAAAATTTACAAATATGTATGTCCATCTATTCCGATTTTCTCATGCACAACTCCAATATTCAATCAGGTTATTCATGAAAGTAAAATTAATTGTAGGCATGCTTTTATCTCAACATAGGCAGTCTGATGAGTCAAAACATCTTAGGTCCGCATTCCATTTGAAAATTTACAAATATATTTGTCCATCTATTCTGATTTTCCCTTGCACAACACCAATAGTTTTTGGTGGCAATTTTGCTTTTGAATGATGACGTTAATCCTGGTCTGATTTCATTGGCATTCTTTCTTATAACAGATACATTGAAGCAAATACACTGATGCATAATTATGCTCATATATTTGATCTCCTCACAAGGCTGCGTCAGGTTGGTATTTCTTCTATTGGAAAGAAAATATGTTTTTCTGCCTTTTCCTTCTGCGAACCATTTTTTCTTTCATGTTTGGATTAATGTTATTGAAGTTATGCTTAATGATCATGGACACTTAGAAAATAGCGGCCTTGTCTCTAGTCATCTCTAATAGCATCCTACTTTATAACAACAGTTAGTAAACTATATGCTCATCGTAATGGCAAGCTAGAAATTTGGCATGGTATTGTTGTGAAATAATTTCCTTTTAAAACCAAATAACTTGTTCCAAACATTGTACAAGATTTTAATTTTTTTAATAATAATGTATAGCCCAGCCCTTGTATTGACGTAAGATATGGGAAGTTCCCCTATTTGCTAAAACATTCCAGATTTGTATTTTACTCTTGCTTAAATGTACAGGCTGTTGATCATCCATACCTTGTGGTATATTCTCAAAGTTCAGGTTCAAGAAGTGCAGTTATGGCCCACAATGCTACTACTGTTGAACAAATTTGTGGTATTTGCCACGAGCCAGTAGAAGATCTTATTGTAAGTTTTTACTTTTTTAAAACAAGTTTTGTGATTGTATTGTTTCATTTAATTTTATTTTCTTCCCTTGCTACCTAGTTATACCTCTTCCAAAACAGTTTTTAGCTGATTGTAGTGTGTTAAAGTACTTGGTCATTATTGTTTCAGGTTACCTCCTGTGAGCATTCATTTTGCCGTGCATGCTTGATAGACTATTACTCTACTTCCTTGGGCCAAGTATCATGCCCTGCTTGCTCAAAATTACTTACAGTTGATTTAACACCCAACAAGGATGCTGGGGATCAGGCTAAAACAACAATTAAGGGTTTCAGATCCTCGAGCATTTTGAATCGAATTCGCCTTGAGAACTTTCAGACGAGCACTAAAATAGAGGCTTTGGTATGTATTACAAAGTAGTTACTTGACAAATCATTTCTGGCTTTTCCATGTTTCTATAAGTTTGATATAGCCAGCTCTTTGTTTCTTTGGTCAATGCTTTTTCTTTAGTAAGGATTGAGGTTTAGATTGGTTGAGGATTATACAGGCAGGCCAACTTGATTGATTGCAAATAGTAAAAAATGATGCTGATAAATGGAGTTTGACAATCTGTAAAGGTTGAAATGTAGGGCATTCTTGGAAATTCAAATGAAGCTGCTTGGTGGGAATATAATAGTGTTTGTAAACATGGTTATTAACTTCTTAAATATTATTATAGTAGCATCATTGAGAATTTTGTTGTTATTTGAGTGGCAAAGGGAATGTTTGAGAAACTGACATTTGGCCAAATACCGAAAGATTGCGTCTAACATTCTTGTGAAGAAAATAGTGCTATTATCAGTTGTTTACTTCGATGTCTTCTATTCTATGCTATTTTTTACTATCCTGTTTTTTACTTTTACCTGAATGGTCGCAGAGAGAAGAAATAAGATTCATGGTCGAAAGGGATGGTTCTGCCAAAGGGATTGTTTTTAGCCAATTCACATCGTTCTTGGATCTTATAAACTACTCTTTACACAAGGTAATTTAATCGTCAGCTCGTGTTTGATAATACACCTGAATTGCTTTGTGATGATAATGTTATGTGCTTGTTGCAGTCTGGAGTATCTTGTGTTCAGTTGAATGGAAGCATGTCATTGACTGCTAGGGATGCTGCCATTCGAAGATTCACTGAAGATCCAGATTGCAAAATTTTTCTCATGAGCTTGAAGGCTGGGGGTGTTGCACTAAATTTGACGGTAGCTTCACATGTAAGCAATCATTATTTTGGCATTTTTGGTGTCAATCTTTTTGTATTCTGTTTGGAATTTGAAATTGTCAATAAATATGCTTTGATAATTTACATCTCTGTTCAATTTTTTAAGAGATTAAAATTAAAGGCTTCAATTCACGTCTTTCACGTTTGCTGAAATTTTTATTGCATCCAATGTTCATAGGAGCTGCTTTTATGAGTTAATGTTTTCGTCCAATTTTTTTCTCGTCTTTTTGTCATGGTTCAGCTCAAGTCGGCTAATTGTGTGTGACCTTGTTTCTTGGACATGGTCAGGTCTTCCTTATGGACCCTTGGTGGAACCCGGCCGTGGAGCGCCAGGCTCAAGACAGAATTCACCGAATAGGGCAATACAAACCTATAAGGTTCTATTTCTTGCTCTCTAGTGCTTCCAAATTAAACAATAATGAATGGAAAAGTTGCGTAGAAACATACGAATTGGTCCTTTCTTAATGAACTGACTTTTTTTCACGCACAGAATTGTGAGGTTTGTCATCGAGAACACAATCGAGGAGAGAATTCTGAAACTCCAAGAGAAGAAAGAACTCGTGTTTGAAGGGTAAGTATGATGAATAAACAGGGTTGAAAGATGCTGGTATCTTACTATGCTGACTATTTTTTATCCTCTTTCTTAACAGGACTATAGGTGGTTCTTCTGATGCTCTGGGGAAATTGACAGAGGCAGACTTGAGATTTTTGTTTGTTACCTAAGCAGGGTTGTTTTTTTATGTCGTCCAGATAAAAAAATTGTGGATGCTTCTGATCATTCATTTTGCAGAACTAAATTTTTTATTTATATAGAAAAAAATGCTTAGAGGCAGTTGCGCCCTACAAGGAGGAGGATGCCATGTATTTTGATTTTGCACATTCCCTGATTTATGTTGTGACGAACAGTAACTGGGTTAGCTGTAAATAGGCACATAGGCTATTGGCCCACTATAGTTTCCTCAGCCCAACCAAAAAACTGACTGTACTTTTTGAATAGTGGGATTTTGAATCTTAAGTGGAATGTTAAATGTTATTTTGTAGATTTTCAAGAAAACTTAATACCAAGTATAAAGACGCTGACTATGTTGTAAGTTTGTTGAGACCTTTTGTTAATCGCCGTGTTTTCTCCTTTTTCGGTTCGAAGGCTGTATGTGTATCCAACGACTTAAGCTGATACTAATTATTAAAAGTAAATCTAGAATTCAACTATTGCATAATAATATTATTTCACGCAATTTAAACTGATCCTAATTGTTAGGAAGTTCATGATTTAAGAACTTAATTATTGCATATTATATTTGGCTCAATATTTTAACTTTATTATTTTTTCATTATTATTATTGAAAAGACCTTCATCCCTCTTATTCGAGGGTAGCTCGGTTTTTAATCGTAGAATGTCCGTGTATTTTGTTAATATTTTAAAACTTCCTTTTTTTTTAATTCTATTTTTATTTCGAATTGTCTTTTTAAATATAAGTCGTGTATTGAGATTATTTCAGAACTGAGTATAAATAACTTGATTTTTCAGAAATGCTTCTCGAAACATTGATTTATTGAAATTTGCACTGAAAAATAGTGGTAAATGAATTTAAATGTTTTTGACAATTTTTCAATTTTTAAATTCAAATTTATTTTGTTGTCTTTTAATTTTGAAGAAGAAGAAAACAATACTCTTGTGCAACTTTTTGTTCTTGAGAGAAATTTCCCACGTAATTTAAACAATTAAAATGTTTTCCAATTGTTTAAATAAAAGAAGAAAACAAAAAATAAATTAAAATGTTATATGGAACATGTCATATTTCGTGAATATATTACATCGGACAAAAATAATTAAGGAACTTAACTCAGTTGATTGAACAGAATGTCGTGATTATAAACTTGCCGACATGCCTTCGATATATAAATATTTCAAAAGAAATATAAAATTCAGTGCGGATTTTGACAGATATTTGTTTGAAAAATCAAAATAATATACTTAAAAATAACATTTAATTATTCTTACTACTACATGTAATTTTCTATAATTGTAATTATAAAAAAAATTATATATATATATATATATATATATATTTTCATTCAAATTTTAAAAACTTGTCAATGATTAAATTAAAAACTAAAAATTTTAACTATTTATTTTTAATGTAAATAGTTATATTGTCACTAATAAATTCATCTTTTATTTTATTTTATAATCTTATTTAGTTATTTCCTGTTATTTCAAGAAGTTAACATAATTTAAATATGGTTGATAAATTCATTAAATATGGTTGATAAATTCTTCAAATTTGAAAGACTAGGAACATCAACTTAAAGTTAAAATTATAAATTAATGTTCTCTTGTTTACTAAAGTCTAAAGAATAAAATTTGTTTATAATAATACATATATCCTCGATGTTAAAAGTTTTATAAGCATCCTAAATAACTAAAACATTACTTAAAGTAAAAAGTTGCATTGTTTGTCAATAAACCTATCATCTAAAAGGGTTATAAAATAATGTTAACTATTAACATAATATTTCATTATCAAGTGAGTTAAAAAGAGTTATTTATTTTTCTTTACGAATGAAAGAAAACAAATGAAAAATGAGAGCAAAAATAATATATTTGTGCTAACTTTTTTTGTTTTTTAGAAACAAAAGAAAATAGATAAAAATGAAAAATGAATATAATGTGAGAAACTCAAAAGATAAAAAAAAAATCTTAATAAATTTTTTATTTATTGACATTAAATATTATCTTTTATAAAAAAATAAAAAAATACTTAATTTAATTTTTTCAATATACATTATACATTATTTAAAAATTTTGAAAATTGTTGTCTCGACAGTGACAATGATTAAAAAATTTAATAGAACTTCCGATTCAAATTATGCAAAAAGTGTATTACAATGAAGTATGCATTATTCTCATTAAAAATTTTCAACATGTTAACGAATTGAAGATTTTAGAAAAGTAACGTATTATTCCTTTCTTAAGAAAAAAAAAAATTTGAACATTTTAAACAACTTTTTTTTTCCAATTAAACAAAATTTCTTTCTTTTTCACAAGAATTGAACATGTACAAGAAGATTTACAACACAACTCACACATGTCTTATTAAAGGGTGTAACTAATTTTTCGATAACAAAAAAAAAAAAAGAATTTTGCAACTTCCTAATATCCTAACTCTAATTAATTAATCAATTCACTCCCATTTCGAAACAAAAATGAATGAATCCTTGATTTGAAGAAATGAGAAATATCGTGAAATATAAAAAGTGGGTTCGTGCGTGAGAAAGGTGATTGATTGAGGAATAAGAAAGAAAAGAGGAAGTTGGGAAGATGAGTGTTGACCGTTAGGCAATAAAGAGAGAAAAGGGAGGGAAAGTGTGAAATGACGACCATACCCTTTCCCATTCCCATACCCACACCCTTCTCTACCGCCATTATGTCGACTCCTCCGAGTTGTGTGATCTACACGCTCTTCCACACTCACCCCACGCGCTCAATTCTCGCCCCTTAATACCCCTCACTTCATTCTAGGGTTTGCATTCCCTTTTCATCCTAATCGATCCACTACACCAATCAGCCAAGGTAAACAACATGTTGCAGCTTCTCTACGCCGTCATTTTCGCCCAAATGTTCGTCATTGTTTCCTTCCTCTTCAAAACTCCGGCCAGGAAGCTAGTCATCGTCACATTGGATCGGGTCAAGCGCGGCCGCGGCCCCGTCGTCGTTAAGACCGTCGCCGCCACGCTCCTCGTGGTGCTCGCTTCCTCGCTCTACAGCATCGCCAAGATCCAGCGTCGGAGCCTCGACTCTCCCGTTGTTAACCCCACCGACCAAGTCCTCGTCTCTAAGCACACGCTCGAAGCTTCTCTTATGGGTAAACTAATCTCGTTTCTCTCATTTCGTCTCTTTTTGTGCGTGCTGTGCTTTAGAATTATTATATATCTGGAAAATGAATTCATGGTGACTGTGATTTACCATTGTGATATCACAATTTATGGTTCTTTACTTGTTTCTCAGTAAAATAAAATAAAAAAGAATAAAAATTCGGTTAAGCTGTATATGTTTTAGGAAAGGGTCCTTTTTCTTCTATTATTAGTAAACATATATAAATAGAAGTATAAAAATTTATGTGTGTGTTTTCTTCACTCGCATCCAATAACAGACTAAACTGTTATTTATAGTGAGCTCTTTGACTTTGTAGTATCAAAGTCAAACATGATTTAGATTCAGATGATATATTTTTCAAATCAAACTGCCATGAAGCTCATGTTTCTGGCAAAAGTGGTATGAAATAAACTTTGTTCATAGGAAAATATCCACGTTGTACGCTCTCGAGGTTTCAAACGATATCTGTCTTTGTGTTCGGGGATGAGTAATAATCTATGCTAATAGTATGGTTTCAAAAATTGTGATTATGTTTAATACTCGTTTTTTTAGTTTAATTATCAGTTATTTTTGAAATAAGTTTCAAGATAATTGGTATAAGAAAAATAACTTTTATGTTATCTAAATATCACTTCTAAAGCAGTTATTGTAAACATCAATAAACTATACATGATATACCAAAATAGTTTATTTTATTTTGTAATAGAAGTCTATAAAAGTCAACTTTTATCGGCATAATTTTTTATTGATTGATAATTTACACTGTTACTCTAGAAGTGTATTTTAATAAAGTCGTTCATTTTAAGGAGTTTTTTTTTTTTTTTTTTTTTTTTTTTTTTTTTTTTTTTTATCTAAAACCAACTGAATGGTTGCTGTAATAGTAGTGGAAATTGATTTTTAACATATATGCTGATGTGGGCAGGGTTTGTGCTGTTCCTGGCTCTGATTATCGACAGATTGCACCATTACATCAGAGAGCTTCGGTTGCTGAGGAAGGCCATGGAAGCTGCTAAGAAACAGAGTCGAAGTTTTGAGGACGGTAAAAGTGTGAGCGCAGCTGAGCACAAGGCTTTGGTGGAAGAAATTTCGACATTGAAGCCGCAAATTGAGAAGCTGGAATCTGAGTGTGAAGTAAAAGCAAGCAAAGCTAAGGCCTTGGAAGCTGAGGTGGAGGCTCTTAGAAAGCAATCTGAGGGGTTTCTTATGGAATATGACCGTCTCTTAGCAGACAATCAGAATCTTCGTAGTCAGTTGCAGGCTATTGACCACAGTTCTTCCCATGCTGTTAACAAAAAGAGCACGTGAAGTTTCAAATATGCCAAATCAATTTTCTGATTTCATTCAGTTGTTTCTGCTTGAGTGGTGCGTGTTTTCATTAGATAAATAGGTCACAATAGAAAGAGGAGAAGGGTGTTATTCTTATTGATTATACTTACAACACCTTATATATATACGAACACTATTAGGCCATGTCTGCAGTATATGACGAGGACAAGAAAGTAGGATGGCTGATAGTGTAAAAAATATGAAATGTTTGGTGTTATTAACACGGGCTTAATGTGGATAGAAATATAAATATTATAAAATTATCCTTCTGTTTAAAAACTTAAGTGAAAAGTAAATTTCCAATGTTTTTTTTTTTTTTTTTTTTTTTTTTTTTTGTTTTTTTTTTTTTTTTTTTTGTTTCTCTTGGTTCTTTCACTGCTACTCTGGGTAAAACATAGAAATCTGGTAAATGTTTTTTCAACTTTTTGTTTTATGTGTGTTTGAAATTCCAACTTCCATAGCAAGTGTTAAAGTTAAAAAAATAGTTACGGTTGCTCAATCATGGTGTCTCTATTCTAAAAATACTGGTAACTTTTTTCAACACAAAACCTTCTTCAAAATACTGTAAGCTATAACTGGGCTTATTAGAAGCATAGTTAGACCTCATATTGGCGTGTTGCTTACGTCTAAACATATCACCTAACCTTTCAAAATTACCACCACAATATAAGGTTTTCTAGATGTAAACCACATAACATACCAGACTTCTGCATAGGCTTTTATTTCTTTAATAAACCGTTTACTGTTATGCAGGGTAAGTATTTTTTACGGACAGAAAGGTACATTGTTCGACAATACTTAAATCATATTCTACATGTCCTTCCCCCATCCCTTTCTACTAGCGGTTCAAATTGGTCCTCTTTTGTTGTACTTTTTCTGTTGCGTAACCTTTGAAGAAGCTACCCATACCAGGCACCTAGACCTACAATTCCCATATCCATATCAAATAAACCATATTGGAACATTTGAGAACCAATGCTAAAGCGAATTCAGAAAACAATTAAGCTGAAAGCTGATTTGTGCGGATGGGCTTAAAAGAGCAAACTGCAAAGACAAATCATGATTCTAAACTCTTGAGATGCTTCACAACACAACAAGGGCATCTCAATAATGTGATTAGAGTTGATCCTTTTTTGATGGGGCTTTGACAACAGTGCCACTTTTTGGTAATAAACTAATGAATTGGAATTTTGAACCAAGCCACTCCCTAGATTGACCAAATTTACTCTGCTACGAAATTAGGGAGGGACCTATTCTCTAACCATAAAAGATTAAAAGTTTAGTTTATATTTTGGTCTGAATATCCGCTCGTACAAGATAAATCAAGCCACAGGGCATTGACCAAATTTCGAGACTCTAAACCATTTCAACTAGTTATGCGTGCTATTAGCAGTTCATGAATTTGTATTTATCATGATGTACCCGCTTTGACATTAACCCTCACCCACCTAACGTAATATTTGTTGCATATTCGTTTTGCTTTTAAAACTACGACCTGTTTTATTATATAGGTTGGGTATGGTAGAGGAGTTTGATCAGTAGTTTAACCTTCTAACTAAATGGATTTTTATTTCTGGACCTACCAAATACCATTGACAGATAAATAGTTGGCAAAACAGATGCTTCCTTTCCATTACACTCATTCAACCAACACAAATAAACATCATAGACAGGTTCGGAGTTTAAAAACACAGAACCACCACCTGGGGCCTGCTTTGCATCTCTCTCTGCTGTTTCACCAAATGAAAGAAGTTCAATTTTTGCAAATGGCTTTGACCATGAAACCAAATGTGAAACGTGCCCACAAAACATTAATCGAGTTAGGCCCGTGGCCGAGAAAGGTCATTGGATATTAACTGCAACACTGACATCTGATGTTCTCCATACTGATGGGAAAATGAAAAAGGTTGTCCAATTTTTCAATCATAAAAACTCAAATGTTGAAGGGATAACCATCTCATCAATGCCTCCCTCAAAATCGAAACTACCAACTACAACACTAACATCACTACATTTATAATAATAATCATCACAAAAATAATCACTAATCCTAATATCAACATCCAAATCCAACCCCTCACAGCTTGAAGCCCCTGCTTCACTGCCCCTCGTTGTGATCCAATTTTCATCATCCAATTCCCAAATTGGATCCCCTGAACACAAAGCTAGCCTTCTGATCCTACCCTTTGGAGACTCATCAGAGCTTTTAATCCGAATCACATTGCCAGGGTCAGAGACACACTCTTCCTCGGACTCTGTCTCTGTCTCTGTCTCTGTCTCTTCCACAGAATTCCAAAAGCTCTGCTCGAGAATACTTGTCGGAGAACATGAATTAGATTGCTGAATTTCCTTGTCGTTGGAACTGAATTCCCCAACAAACGGATGCTTCAGAAGCTGACTACAACTCCACCTCTCTTTAGGATTCCTCCTGAAACACTTCCCCAAGAAATCCTTTGCTTCTTCAGACAGAAAACTTGGAATCTCAGGAACCTCATTGGAATATGCAACGCGGTACAACACAGTGACAGGGTCTTCTAAATTAGGCCACGGCGCAAACCCAGTGGCCATTTCAACCACAGTGCACCCAAGCGCCCATACATCAGCAGGGTACCCCTGCTCCTCCCCACGCGCCACCTCTGGGGCCATGAACATTGGCGTGCCGCCGATCGCCGCCACCGGAGACTCATTCCACAACTTAGCACAACCAAAATCCCCAATCTTGGCCCCCTCTTCACCAATCAAAATGTTGCTACCTTTAATATCACAATGCACAACACCCTTATTGTGCAAGTACTCTAGCCCCCGCAGGACTTGTCGAACGTAGTTCACGATGGTCGGCTCGCCGAGCCGACCACCGTGCCGGCGAATTTCCTGGGAGAGAGTTCCGAAGGGCATGTACTCCATGAAGAGGTTGAACCACAGGGTGTTGTTTTCCTCTGTAGTGTTACAACCTTTGTAGGTAACTATGTGGGTAGAAAACAGAGACGACAGAATCCTCTGTTCCCTCTGCAACTTTTCTGAGTTTGACGGTGATAACTCTGCAGTCTTGACGGCGGCAACGGTGGAGGAGTGGGCGGAGGTGGCGGTGTAGACGGTGGCTGATGAGCCACGTCCTATGATGAAGCCTCTAGTCCACTCCATGCTGTTTGTTAGGCTCTGTCTCAGAGAGTGCAGAGTCTTGGGTTTGCAATTGCGGCATTTATATAATAAATAAGGACACGCTTTTGGTTTGAGTTAAAGGGTTTATTTTATTACTTTATTTAGTGTTGGTATAAACGTTGAAAACAAAAACCTATACTTCATCTATATCTTGTAAGGAAATTCTTCGAATAAATAACAGTTGCCTTCTGCTAATCTTTTACCTAATAAGTTAAGACACAGTTGACAGGAGAAAAAATAAATTTACTGCATATTTTTACCTAATAAATTTTTTACTGCAGAGTCAATTAAATAAAAGCTATTTATTATGCTTAATATGTAAAACAGACATTATAAAATTGAGATAAGTTATTTTATCCATAGATGTGGCATATATGTTATGATTTCATTGGTTGAGGATGAATGCTTTTTTCTTTCTCCATTGTAAAGGTGAGTATCCCTTCAAGGGGAGTGCATAGACGTGGCCTACTTTGGGTGGCTGTGGAATTTGAGTGGTGAGGACAAAAAAGAATGGAGTGTTTAAGTGTGTTGGTCTGAATTTTGGTGCAAGGGAAGTAAGAGTTTGGGTTAGGTAGATAACAGGGGATTCATTGTTTTCTGTATAATACTTGGCTACACTTTGAAAAAAGTGAACATGGAAGGTTTTAGGGGGTGGGTTCAACCACCAATCTGCTTCAACTTTACTATCCTTTTTTCTCATCCAAGGTTTTCTTTTTGGTCTGTATTGTGAATCTCAGCATACAAGGTTGACACATTACAATGGCCTGAAAGAAAAAAATACTAGCCAACACGTGTATGTTTTGTTAGAAGTCAAATTGCAGATAGAGTGATTCTTTGTTCTTCACTGTTCTATGTCAAATAAGTTGCTGGTTTGTTAACCTTATCCTATGTTTATTGTTATTTATTGTTTTAATATCTTAGGTTTTTTAATTTTAGATTTTTACATGAAGTTGAAATTTGTTTGAAATTGATATATTTTAGTTCTCAAACTTTAAAAAAAAAAAAATATAATATTTTTAATTTAATAATGTAAAATTTTTTTTATGTATCAACCATATTTTTTAGCTGACATCGACGATAACATATCAAATGGTAATCATAACTCAAATGATAACATAAAATATATTTTAACATCTTAAAAACTTAATATTCTTAAAATCATATTTATCACTACTTTTTTCATAAACCAAGTTGGAGCTGCAGTTACATAAATTCTCTTGGTTGATTTGGCATTAGCAGAAATGAATTAATTATGGATGAGTTAGCAGTAGGTGAGTTTTTGGCTGCAGGAATAACCTGATCTCTGACTATTAATGTTTTGTTTTTATATTCCTAATTAGAAATCCATAATTAAGAAGCTTCACAAACATTGTCCTGAAAAAGTGCATTTCAATTGATGTTGCATTGAGGATGATATTTTGCAGCTTTGAAAAACCAGAGGGCTGAAACTCATTGAAAGCAGAGTAGTACTAGAAGAGTTTGGATTGGCCAACACACTGTGATCTAACACCATTTCCGATTTTCATTTTTTTCTTTTATATATTTGCTTTTCAATCATTTGGCATTATAATTTTTTCATGAAAAAGTGCAACGTACTTTAATAAGTTGTTGAAAAACTTTCTGAATTATCTATCTAGCTTTATTATTGGCAGTGCCCAGAAAATTAAATCCCAAAGTACCAACTGCTACTTTACTCCACGCTTACTTCTAGAAGATTGGTTAATGCAGAAACAACCCTTCTACTTATTACTAAAGCAATCATCATAATTTCATAGTGACATATAGCAAAATGAAGTACGTTCATTTTTTTTTTTTTCCTTTTCACTGTTTTGTTTTTGTTTTTGTTTTCAATTTGAAGCTAGAAGCATGATATGGCATGAAACAATTGGATGAATGTTTCTGATTTGGCTTTACTAAGCAATTATAGTAAGAAAGTGTGAGTTGAATGAAGAACAAAAAAAATGATTGCAAGGTGGTGGGTGTGGTGTGGCATTGACATTACATTGATTAAACTTGTGTTTAGTTTGAGGAAATTGATTAGGAGTGATGTAAAATACATTGAGACATTAATATGGAAATTGAATTAAGCATGATGGTGTTATTAAAGTTAGGGGGTTTGGTTTGGTGAGTTGTGTGAGATAGAAGAAAGTACTTAAAAAGTGTTTAGAGGTTGAAATAGGAAAATGAGAGAGTGTGGATTTATGTGTTACTTATTTAGGCAGCAAGCAAAAGCATAAAGCCAATTAAATCCTCTACAGTTACCTAATAACTAACTTCCAATTACTATATTTCTCTCAAATAACATCAATTAGTTGGAACACTGCACCTTCTCAAATTCACTGTTTAATAATAGGCTTAAGGACATGTCCATTATTTTTTTCTTAATTAAGTTTACTCCTTAGAAGTACTTTTCATTTTAGTCTTTATGAAAGAATAATAATTTAATAAATATGATGTTTTGGAATTAATATGAAAGGATATTACCATTAACTAAAAAATTATGACTACCGAATTTTATTGTTTTAATTTAAATAGTGTTTACAATGACATTAATTTATAATTTTTAATAATTTTCATGTTCACACTTGTAATGATCAAGGAGTTTTTTTGCTATCTCAACGTGTTTTTATAATAATAAGAATTTTTTAACCAAAATTTACGGTGTAATTAATGAATATTGAATTTTGTAAAAATTAATAGTTAACTATTATATTAAATAAATACTTATCATAATACAATTTTACTTTATTTATAAGATAAAATTTGTCTTAAATACTATACAAATATAATTAATAATTTATATGTTACATACTAAAAAAAATTAAAAAAATAATTAAATAACTATATTTTAATGTTACTTAAAATTAAAATATAATTAAATATAAAAAAACTTAAATTAATAAAAAATAAAATGTTATTGTTTTTAAATAAAAAAATAAAAAATAAATAACATAATATTGTCTTATTAAAAAACAAATAATATTTTGTTTTCTTTTAATTATATATTTTTTAATTTTTAGTAACATAAAAATATAATTATTTTATTATTTAATTATTGTTTATTTTTTCGTCTAAAATAAATTATTAATCAGAAATATATATTATTTATGGACATTTTTATCTTCTAAATAAAAAAAGTATAATAATAATTATTAATGTCATAACCCATTTAATATTATAATAAGAGATATATAACACTTAACAATTTTGTCCTCTAATTCAAATAAAAGTTCACTAATAATTATTAAAGTCATAATTCATTTAATAATATTACAGATATTTATAAAATTTTACAAAATTACATCTTAAACCGTATCTCAACATCTTAGAACACTAATTAGCGTTTCTTAAAAATAAGTTGTGTTGTATTATATCTCTATATTAATCATAAAATTTGATATGTTTTTAATGCGTAAAAACCACGTAAACGCAAATAAATAATATAAAAAATTATGACCACTCAATATATTAATTTTTTAATAGAAATTATTTAAAATTATTTTATTTTTTGAGAGACTTAAAACTTAAATCAATTGTTATTTTTTATATATTAATATATGAAAAAAATAGGTAGTGAATTTATTAAAATTTTATTAAATAAATTATATTTTTAATAGATAAAAATGTATTATTTAGTATAAAATGTATTGGATTTGTGAATTAAAAATAAAATTATTGAGGTGAGTTGGAAGGTGGCGGTGAGAGTGAGAGTGGAAAGATGGTTGGATTGGATCACACGCAAGTCACGTGGCCCTCTTTTCTCCCTTTTGTTTTCCTTTCGGTTTGTATGGATGAAAAGGTTTTGTTTCGGCGCTGTTGTTACTAGTTACGGGATACAGAACAAAAGTGGGACCGTTACGGACACGTAGGGAACACGTGTGAGTTTAAAACAGCACGTTTTATATTTTGAGACACCTATGTTCCCATGTGTTTGGTGCAACAACGCACCTTACTTCTTTCCATCAATTAAATATATTAAAATATAAATACCTTTTCTCATAATAATATCTAACTCAGAATATTTTGAAAAGTATTCTTTCTTTTATTATGTAAACGAAACCATTAAGTAAGCTTAATTACTATTCTTAATTAATGTGAACATAATTAATTTACTTATATTTAAGTTGGAAGGTGATACTAATTAAATATTTACTTCTTTCTAGTTTCTAAATATTTATTGCACATAATTTATTTTGGAATTAGCTAAAAATATATTAAATATTTTTTATTTAAACATGTAAATATACTTGAATGGTTTATTTTGTTGTTGCTTATTTTATCGTTTTATTTATTAAAAATATAAAAAATAAAGGTAAAAAAGTGGGTACTATTTTCTTGACTTAAAACAGTAACTATCATAAAAGAAATGTAGCTAATTAAGCATCTTGAATTTAAAATTATTTTCTTTCTAATTCGTAGGATAAGACATGGTTTAGAAGAACTTTGAAAATTTTATAAGATATTTTATAACTTTTATAAAGTATTAAATCTTGTTTTTCTTGTTTTGTCCTTATTATGAATGTATTTTTATTAATAAATAATAAGAAAATAATTTTACCAATTATTAGTAATAAAGGTAAATCTTGTTTTTAAAATTCAATAAAGTACACTAAATTAATTACTTTGATTATTTAATAAGTATATTATATCAAGGACTTGAGAAATATTTCATTAATTTAACAAAAGTTAAATAAAAGAAAAAGGAAAATGTTGCATCTAACCTCTCAAAAGTCAAAATTATTTAGTTTTATGTATAATATCATAATTGTATTATATATATATATATATATATATATATATATATATATATATTAATATATATATATATATTAATATTAGAGGTGATGTTAATTTTTTATGTGAGTTGGACTCATGAATCATTGGTGTTATATCTTTTCAGTGATCATGTGATTTATGAATTGTTTTTTCTTTTTTATTCGTATTTCTGTTAGTTGATTGATTGCGTGCTTAATGTTTAAGATGAATTAATCATGTCCAAAATAAATTCATCTAACTATTTCAAATGCTATAAATTTAGGGTTTCTAGTTGACTAAATTCATATTCTTAAAACAAGATTATAATTTGATAATTAAGGAATTGATCGTGAAGTTAGAATTGCTGTAAGTTATTAAGAGATTTTCTTGAAATGATTTAAATAAACGCAATAAATATGAGTAATAAAAATAATGGATATAATAAGTACAAGGTTTGTAGGTTTATTTTACACTCATTTTTGTCCTTTACATTTTCTATTTTAATCAAAATCAATATGAACATTTGCAAATCATTATTATACAAACTTAATTAAGAATAATAGAAATTACTCCAACATCTTGTTTTCATACAGAATAAGTTTAGGTGAACTCTCCTTGTTTTAAAATGAGAAAAGTTTATTCCTACTTCTTTACAAATTAACATTTTTCATTAATCACTCGTACCCAAAAGATTTTTTTTTTTTTTCTCATCTATTGGAATACGATAAAGTTTTACTTTTTAAAAATGTTCCAATACTGTATGTACCAGATATCAAGCAAAAGGCAAAACTCTTCTAAAAATATAAAAATATATCAAATTCATTTTTTTATTAGTAAGACATGAATATATGTAGAGAGAGAGAGAATTGACCATAACTTTACGCAGTATATTCAACCAATTTAACTAGACATTTTAACAGAAAAAACACACACACACACACCAAATTCTTCTTGACTGGTATCTTATTACATCATCCTAACCAGAAAAGGAAAGAAAATGAAAATATAGAAAAAAGAAAGAAAAATGTAGATAATGAGATTGTTGTGATTTGAAGTTTGAGCATTGTTGCTTTGGTTGTGAGACTGAAAAAAGTGAAAAAAAGAAGGGGGAAAAGAGGTGTGGTGGAATGATGAAGAAGGTGGAGGCAAGAGATAAAAGTGTGTAGTAGAAGAATAGAATACGAAAAGGAAGAACCTTCATTTCATGTTTGCTTTCAAGTTCCGTTATGGTATGTATGGTGTATGGTGGTGCCAAGTCAAGTGCGCTTATTAAAAAACATCCTAATCAAAAACAAAAACAAAACCTCAAATCCCTTCAAAGTAAACTCTAATTATTATAATCAATACTAATGTATCAAACTACCTTCACTCTTTTTATCTACTTCTTTTCTACATAAGAAGATTGATTCAAGAGATATATGAAAGGACAATGATATTTTAACTATCAAATTTTGACAACTTTTTCTTATAACATAATGTATTATTTTTTAAGTGGTTTTAAATATTGAAAATGAGAAAATAAAAGAACAGAAAATCACTTAAAAGATGTCATATAAAATTGTAAGAGAAAGTTATCAAAATTTAGTAGTCAAAAAATCATTTTTCATATACGATATTGTCCAACTCCATCATCTCTACTCAAATCTAAGATTTAGATTTTCAATGTTTTTCGATATGTCTTATGATCGGTCAACAAAACCTTTTGGCAGAGTAGTGTATTGTTTTTAGAGAGAAAATTTGAAAACCAATTGATTAAAAACATCACATAAAATGTAAGAAATAAGACTTTTTATATAAATCAGCTATAGACATAATTGACTGAACTGTCTCAATTTTGTTATCAATTTTGTGTATAATTATATCTATAAATTTGATTATAGAAAATGTGTATTATCTTCTAATACTGTGCACCACCTCCATGTTTTCTCTAACTACTTCTAGACTTTGGATATAACTTTTTAAATCTTTACTGTTTCGTAAAGTTAAATTTTCAATAGGGTTGATCACATAGTGCATGGCAATAGTAAGTTTATTTATAAGCATGTATCACAAGATTAGAGTTTGTAATATTGAGCGGATAAGACACAGTAGTTTCTTCCCAACCAAGCAAATAATCCTATGCTGATTCAGCAAATCCAACTTTCATATTGCCATAATCGAACACTGTATGATAGCGACCCATGAAAATGTCTCCCAAAATCCTGTATTTTAGAAGCAACATTCATACGGTGAGAAAAGGTGAATATATAGGCCTAATATTTCTAAACTTTTAAGGAACATTGGAACATCACATCTCACAAGAGATTTATTTCCCACATGGTTATAAATCGGAGAATACAAATTTCTGGTGTTTCTTAATGAGTTGAATGTTTTTGTGAGACTATAACATGTTGAAAGATGAGATTGTAAACTTGTTATTAAGATGAGAAGCTAATTAAGGAGAGAAATGTGTGAAGCTGGAAGATTTTACAAGAAAAGAAAGATGCATACCATAAAGGTCCACGAGGAGGAGCAATGTCTAATGCTATAAATCCGCTAATGCATTGTGCTGTGGCTCCTTTTCCCACTTTAAGAATATACTGATTCATGCAACAAGTCTTCATTAACAAAATTGTGCTAATTAAAACTAATCTTCGGAAGTGTTTATACCTGTTCTGGGGAAAGCTCAAACACTTTTCCCCCTATGGTGAATGAAACATTAGGCATCTTTGATAAAGTACTGCATTCAACAGTTGATTCTCCATTTGGACTGGGAAGCATGTCACAGAGCTATAAAATGCAACAGAGATTACAGAATATGAGATTCTTAAAAGGGACACTAATTATGTTTTCTGCAAACTTGATTATGAAAAATGGTTTACCGAATTGGCATAGTCTAAGATTTGATCTTCTGTCTCATTTAATCGTAGACGATTTTTCATCCATACCACAGCCATCTCACAAGCCGTGCATCCAGCATCATTCCAACTATAAGATGTCTTTGCTTTGTTTTTATCAACCACACTCTGGATTCCCTTACTAAAAATTATAGGAGAATTTGTGACTATTTTCCTTTTATGCAGCAAAATGATCATCAAAGTACATAACATCATTCATCACAACACTACCTATAGTTTGATCAGATCATACCTTACACCTTGAGTACCATCAAAAGCACACAAACCAATTTGAGAGCAAATCTGTTGTGACAAAGCCTATGAAATAGATAATTTGGAAGTTTGTTAATGATGTTTGGTTGGAAATGCATGAATGTAGCATTTGTAAGTCTCGAGAAATGTAAATTAATAATATTACCTTGTTTATCAGCTTGTCTAATATGGTTTTACCATATTGAGCAACCACTGCCTTGCAATCTTGGCTCACAAGACCAACTGCTCCAATTGCATGGTTGATTTGAGCAATCACACCCTAAAATATATACAACTTTTAAACTTTAATCAGTTTCACATCTCATTCCACATCAGTGATCACAGGTTGATGCATATATGCAGGGACTGATGCATTGATCAGAAATAGATCAATGAGATAACTCTTTATGCAAACAATTTAGTATTGGCTTTGGCTCTCCAAACGAGATAAAACACATTTTTTAAAAGGAATTCCTTTTCATACCGTTGGACCAGCCAACAAAGAGGTTCCAGAATCAACAATTGCAGAGCACTTGGAAGCACAAAATCCTGAAAAATTAAAGTTTGCATCTTATATACATAAAAAATTAAGGTTAAACCAGTAACAACAAAAAACAACAGTATGGATTGAAATAGCACCATGATCCCCACTTTCAAGAATATTACTTGGTATTTGTGTTTATATGTAATGCATACCAGTTGTTAAGTTATCAATTAGAACATCTCCTATTTCAATCTGCAATTGAAAGGGAAAATAGTTAGGGAACAAAATTAAGAAAATGTAATGGCAAAATATTAATGAGTTTCATTATGGATTACCTGCCAATAGCCTTTATGAGTAACTGGGACATATGTGTGCTCACCCTTGTAATGATCTGAATCAACTCCACCAAATACAATCTCTCCACCCTGTTCCTCATCACTATTGCGGTTTAACCAGAATGAAAATACTGGTTGTGCTACAAGCTTTTGATGTAGCATATTATACCTATGAGTGGTAACAGGCAATCACAGACAAAGCAATTTTTTCAATTTAGGGATAATAATGAATCTACTTAGTTGATAGATAGGGTGTTGTAATTGGCTGTTGAATATGATAGTTGAAATTCAATACTTATGCTTCAAAAAGCATTCATCAAATTACCAGATAGGAGCAGCATTTCCAACAGATATCTCTTGAAATCCTAACCCCAAAATGCCATCAAATTTGGCTGCCAAAAATGTGAGGCTAGGTTCTCTTGTTGCTTCAATAAAATCCTAAAGCCAGGTAGATTGAATAAAGAACACTCATGAAACAGTACTAAATTGAAGAATAGTTCAGAAGTGTCCATTTAGAAAAATTTACCTGGCCATAAACATTCAAGTCTCCAATCTTGACATGGTCCCGGCTAAAGAAACCTGAAATTTGCCCAGTTCCATAATGGATTTCAGCTGATGACCCTGCAAAAAAATATCAGAGGAAGAAATCATGAAGAACATCATACAGACACGTGAAGTAAAAGCATGAAGAATTTGTTGAGTATGTCAACATTTATTTGGCAGAAAATACTGATATTTTAGTATAATCATATTCTTTTGCAATTACATGCAAAAGCAATTTTCATGAGAAGGCAAGGTGTTTCTAGAGAAGTTGCATGAACCAAAAACCAAGAATGAGGGTTTGTACCATTTCTTTTGTAGGAGCCAGATTGGCTTGACTTGTATCTTGAGTGCAGATAGCAAGCAACCTGCACACAACCCTGTGGAATCAAAATCTAAACTTTGTAGAAAGCTTTCACCATATATAGAGAGAGAAATAATGAAAACTTACTGAAAAGTAACACTTGGAAGAAGGCACCCAAAGATTGGAACTTCCAGTGTCAAATATAACAGTAAATTTCTGAGGAGGAGTACCAATACCAATCTGACCAAAATACTGAGCATTCATGTAATTCTTTAACCGAATATTACTTATATCATCAGAATTTTCATCTCTCACTGTTGTTCCTTCTTCACCAGTATGTCTTTTGAGAATTTTGCTTTGATCAAATTTGTTCTTTTTCAATGCAAATCTAATTATCCCATTGGTAGGTCCTGAGAGAACCACAGGGTGGAGAAGTAACAGGAAAAGTGCAACCAAATTATGTTTGGAACCCATTCTGTGTGCTGTGGAATTGATAATGCATATTAGAAACCAGTATCAGCTATATTATGTGACAATTTTTTAAAGATTTTGCATGAAATATGTAGTTTTTTACCACTACAATGGGAGGTACTGATTAGATATGCTTACTATATAATTGCAATAAAATGAAAAAGAGAAGGGATGAAGAAGTAGAGTCACCTACCTGAGCAAATTCAGATAGACTAAACAGAGAGATCTTGAAGAAATGGTAACACGTAACATGCATATACATGCATGTCATAGTACAAACATCAACTACCATTCAAATTCACATGTGGAGTTACAGGTCCAACTACCATTCAACATAGTTTTATGTGTGAATGGTCATGTTGTAGGATTCCTTTTCAATGTTGCTTCTTCTTACACCTTCATAATTTCATCCAGGACTTTCGTAAATTTCTGTACTTTAAAATGTAAAGTTTGGAATATAAATATTTTTAGTTTGATTTGAACATCTCTAATTCCAAAAGAAAAAATTTATTTTTTATTGCACAATTCAAACTACAAATATTTATATTCTGAATTCTATAATTTAAAATATAATTTTTATATTTTAAATTATATAATTCGAAACATAATTTTTATATTCTGAATTATGTATTTCAGATATTATATAATAAAAATAAATAAAATATATTGTTGAAATGTAAAATTTATATTTCTTATTATACAATAAATTAACAAATTTATGGGACTGCTGACTGAAATTATATAGGTGCAGGAAGAAGCCCCTTTTCGATTCAAGGCCTTTTATAAGATCCTTAAACTAGGCCTTCTGTTTCAGCCTTGTCCTCTTACCCAAAAGCCCAAATCTTGGAATCCATAATGGATGAAAAAGTGAAGGGTCTTTCTTCCTACACCTTTAAGCATTTCTTTCCCTCCTCCAAAATTTCTTTAAATTCCCAAAAAATTCTTTGACCATTTAAGGAAATCCACGGACATCACATTCCTAAAATTGCTTTCGAAATCAATTTCCGATGATACATTTTGACTTCCGGTGATATATTTTGACTTTCGGAAGTCGACTTCCGATGATATATTTTGACTTCTGGAAGTTGACTTTCAGTAATATATTTTGATTTCCGAAAGTCGACTTTTTGTGATAATATTTTAATTTCCGAAAGTTATATATTTTGATTTTCGGAAGTCGACATCCGAAAATAATTTTCGGAGTGTGATGTTCGTGGGTTTCCTTAAATGGTCAAAGGGTTTTTTGAGAATTTAAAGAAATTTTGGAGGTGTAGAAGAAATTTTGGAGGTGCAGGAAGAAAGACCCAAAAGTGAAACTGGTCTACGTAAACTTATGGGTAACAAAAGTAGACTTTTGCTTTCTGCACCCATCGTTACTGACGACATTCATAATAACAGAAAAGGACTAAAATAATCTTTCCACTACTCCATATTACCACTGCAGGGAAAAAAACAAGAGAGAGAGAGAGTGAAAATGCTACAAAGAAAGAAGAAGAGAGAGAACCCCTTGCAAAAAGAAAACTTGTTTTTAAACATAAAGTTGTTTGAAAAGTTTGTAGAATAGGAAATGTAGAGGTCAGTTTTATAAAGGATAAAATGGTTACTTTAAAAATTAGGAGAGTGTGCCAAGAGATGAGGAGGTGCAGGAGGAAAAAGCCCAAAAGTATAGTATAAAATGATAGCAGACATAATAATAATAAAATAATAGTAATGGAGATGTTTTTGTTAGTGCATTTGCATAGGGAAATATGATTAAAAGGGTAATATAATCCAAATAACAGAATTGGAAGATGATGCACCCAATCAATTGTATTCCTTATTTGATGAGGCAAAAAGAAGTATTTGATGCAGTTAGCGTGAAAAACGAAGCTTTTTTATTGAACGATGATGAATTATAATCTTTGGTGATGATTGCACAAAATTCTGTAGAGCAATATGATTGGAACTTTAGTTGCTGGGTAACATATGAGTGAGAAGCAGGAGAATGTTGATGAATCATAACCCTCTTCTGTTACTTACTTCACCTTTCAATTTGGCAGTGAAAGCATGCAAAAAATAAATGATGAAACCCACAAGCTTCTGCCAAATTCATCACAACTTTCTCACACTTTACCACCTCAAACTCAAAACTTTACCTAAATTCACCCACCTTTTCCACTTTACTCGGCAACTCGACTTCATTCTCTTGTTTTCTTCCTAATAACTCGTGAACACATTTCATCATACCTAAGAAAATAGTTATAAAATGGATTAAATATATTTTCCATTTTTGAATTTAGACATAGAATTAGAATGCGTTTTTATTTCAAATTTTAATATATTTTGGGATTAAATATGTTGTTGGTTCCTTAATTTTTAGTGAATTTTAGAATTAGTTCATTTCAAAAAATTTGGACCAATTTAGTACTTTATCTTTCGAAATACGCGGATTTAGTCATTTTAATCAAATTTTGTTAAGTTTATTTGACATTTCAAGCGCGTTTTATAATTGTATTTGACTTAACATTAAAGCAAAAATGTATCAAACAGTATAAATAACTCAAATATAATCCTAAAATGCGTACGAAACATCAAATAAATCTAACAAAATTTGATTAAAAAGACTAAATACACGTATTTCAAGAGATAAATGACTAAATTGATCCAAAGTTTCAAAATTACTAATTCCAAACCCTATATTTAACCCTATATTTTGATCTTCAAACCTTAAAAATGAATAGATAAAATCTCTTTAACCCAACTAGGTTTCAGCTTTATTTGAATTGTTTACAGTATTTACACATTCAAGTTCAAATGTTAAATTAGAATATGGTTGAAGACGTAAGAAAATTCTATGTTGTTGAATTAAAAAATTATATCTATTTATTTTTAAAGTTTAAAGACTAAACTGGACCAAAATTTGAAACAATTATGAATTCATATTTAATCTTCATAAAATTAAGAAAAATAATTTTTTTACACCTCTACAACCCGTTGTTATGAATATTTTAGTCTTTAAAAAAAGTTAATTTTTATATTTATAAAAAAAATAGAGATAGAAAGATAAAATAGTAGATATAAAGAGTATGTAAAAGTTTATTAGACGTCAAAATCATACTACCTTAACGTTAATTAAATAAGTATGCAAAGATACTTTTCCAAAGTGTTAATATACTACTTTCACATAGTTATAACTAATAAACAAAAAGTCTCTTAAGGTATTTTATATATTTTTACTGTTACAACAAATAAATATTTACTTTTTTATATGTTTTATTTAATTTTTTTCAATATATTTCTTTCTATTTATAGTCTTTATTTATTTTCTTCAATTAAACACATGTAAATATATACGAATAATCACAAGGAAAAACTAAGAGGAATTTGAAAAGTAAGAAAAGTAAAATAAAGAAAAGCTACCATATTGAGTCTAATTAGGTATATTTTATACGCATGTAATAGCAAATACTCCTAATCTTCTTACTAAATCCGATTTATAGTAATTTTAGGTCTTATTTGTGTATCCATGAGATTACCATACTTATTGTCTACACTTGCTTACCTAAAGTTAATAAATAAAAATATTAAAATTACTTAAAAAATTAGTGTTAATAAGTCAATAATTATATACACAAATAAAAGAAATGCAAACCTCATAAATTAATTTTATAAAATTAAGTTAGGTTTAAAATTCAATTTATAATATATAATATAATTCACTTACAAGTTCATGTATTAAATTGTCTCTTGTTAACAAGGAGGTTAAGTGTGTAAATGTATCAGATTACTTCATAAAAAAAAGTTGTATAAACCTAGCATAGTTTTGCTTTTGTTTCACATTTTCTTCTTTAAATGAATTTTGAACATTTTTATTTATAAATTGTATTAAAAACTTGTGAGAGTTGTAAGTATTTTTAGAATATGCAAATCTTTTCTTATTCTTGTTTTGGAGAATTTTATTAAATCTCTCTGTTGCACTTATAACAGGGACACTAAAAGGGATATTATTTTTATTTCATCTCTTTAATCCACTTATATTTTTTAATTTTACCTTTTATTTGTTATTTGTTCTTGTTTACCCATACATTGCATCCTTTAAAGTTTATTTGAATTTGATAGATTCAACTCATTTTTAAAATATGACAACATTTCCAAGGTATGAACACAAGAGCATCCATATTTATTTAACTATATAAAACAGACTTTGAAAATCAACTTACTGTTTAGTATATCATTTGTTAATTTTGTTACTTATATATAATAATATCTCATTCTAAATGTTGACCAGTTAGTACATTTAAATACGATATCTTATTTTAATAAAATACCATTTTAGTAATTAAATTCTGTCTTTTAAATAATTTAAAAATAACTTAAAAAGGATTTAAATATAACATACAAAATCTAAATATAAAATTAAAAACAAGTCAACATAACCTTAAGTTTATTTACACACAATTTATAATTCAACTGAACACTCTTTGCAATGTAACAGAGCAGTCATATTAAGGGTTTACTCTATCTATGTCGATATTTACTTTCACAAGTATGAAAACAAAATCACATATTGCATGTTTATACAATATTTAAATTTTTCCAAAATTATTTACTGTAAACTATATTTTTTTTAATTTTAATTAATTAATTTATTTTTACAGAAACATTTAATTTAATACTTTTTCGTTGTTATTTTTCATTCAAAATATGGCACACTTAACATGAGAGAAGAAAACAATCTCTTTGTCTTAAGTTTAAAGTTCAATAAATTATATGAACAAATAATAATAAAAATATATAAACTTTAATGATTTATTAAAATCATATAACACGTGACTCAAAAACTTTGAATATGGTATACATAAATATATTATGCTGTGTAAAAATATAAATATAGAAGTAAAATAATATGTAATATTTATTTTCAATTATCATTGTTTTATAATTATTAATATTTTGTTAATTTACAAATCAAATTGTAAAAACAAAAAAGTACTATTGAATCGCTTAAAGATAACATTAAAAATATAACTTTAAATAATTCAAATATGATGTAAGAATAACTAAAAATATTACAATTAATTCACTACAATGTTTCTTTTATATTTAAGTTATAATAAATTATTATCTGATAATAAGAATTTATATATTTTTTAGATATCATATTATTTCTTAAAATTAAGCGATATATATATATATATATATATATATATATATATATATATATATATATTGTTCAATATTTCCATTATTTTTTTGGGTTAAATTGTAAAATTTTATTGTATCAGTAACAATTCAAAACATAAAAATATTTAGAACAATGGTATAAATATGTTGTTTTGTGAGGGGAGAAGAAATGTGACTAAGAATGACGAATCTGAATTTGCCAATTACAAAAACTGGAATTATTTTGTTAATATTTGACTGTTCAAATCTAATCAGTAATAAATAGCACTAAAATACATTTAAAATACCAATTGTTCAACTTTTTATCAAAACAATTTAAATTTATAAGATTTTAGCAGAGAAATTTGTTAAGTGGACCAATTCCACTTTTGAGTTAGTCCAAGGACTTATTGAGCTTTTATTTTCTATTTGTTTTGTATCTCAAAAGTATAAACTTTAAATCCGTTCTTCTACTCTCTCTCTTTTTTTTTATATATATTATTCCCTTTTCTCTAAATTTAAAAAGAATATTAGGAAATTGGAACGCATTTGGCTTTTATAAAAAATACAAATAGTTAAACAAAATAATTTTTTTATTCTGTTTTTTATATTTTAAGAAATTAGTTGGTAAAATAGTAACATATTTTTTCTTAAAGTTTTTTACAATTTTTTTAAGGAGAAAATAAGGCCCGTATATGCAACAAGTTGTAAACGTGAGAAATGGAAATAAATAATTCGTGCTCAAACTACATAGGCAATATTAAGATGATTTTTTAAGAAATAATAGTAAATAATATGAAATAAAAATGCAATATCTCTGATTTTTTGTGTAAAAATATATATAAATAAAAATTTAATTTTATCTCTTTCTCTAAAAGTGATAAATGAAAAGTTGAAATAGAATATATTTTTCTATTTTATTTTAAAAATTCAAAATGTTAAACTGAGCACCATTCTATTCTTAACGAAGACTTTACATTTATGGATTTTTAGCTGAATAAAATGGTTGAAAGTCAAGTGGGTGGCTTAACTAAAGAGGATTCTTAGTTTTACAATCTATGATGAAAACACACATTACAATACATTGCATTCTCATATTTTAATTATATTTTTATATGCTTTAAATAAGTTATTAATATATATTGTTATATCATTAAAATAATGACAAGTGGTGTTTATTTAATAAAAGCGTCAAAACATAATATTTCTAATAAAAATTAGTTATGTCAATAATTTTTTCGCAAAACAAAGTTATCAATAAAGTCTATAACGTTTTTACACTTCCACAATAATAATAATTATAAATAGTAATAATAATATGTATAAAGAATGTACTTTTGTATTTTCATGAACGGTGTTCTTATATTGTACTCAAAATTCTCACTAAGATATTAAAATTTTATAAAGATAAGTAAAACTAGTTTACTCTAAAAATAAAAGTAAATATAAAAAAAATCAATAAAATCAACTAATCATCATTGATAATAATAGCAGTAAAAATATAATTTTAATTAAAAGGAACCATGTGCTAATATTATGCTTATTTTTATTCTTCTTCGAGCACCAATTTCTATCGCCGTCCTTCTATCTATCTTGTGTTTGAATCGATAGAATTGAAAAAATGCAATTATTTTAAATGTGGGTCAAATTTAAATTAATTCACTTATTTTTTTATTAAATGACTTTAAAGTTAATTCGAGATAGATTAATTCATAATCTATAAATAACAACCTTTTATAATTTTTATTACTTCTAATAAGATGATTTGATACTTCTAAGGAATAGAATGATGTTAAATAATATTTGTATAATTTGAATATTTAATTTATTGAATTAAATATATTTTTAATTTTTAATATTTGATGCGAAATTCAAATTCTTTTATGTTTTAAACTTTGATATTGTTTGATTTTTAAACTTTAAGATGAAGAAATATAATCTTTTAAGTCAACTCTCTTAATTTATTTTTACTTGACTTGTTAAACACATTTTAAACTGATATTAAATGTATTTTTATAACTCAAATGTAAATATAGAACACCATCTTACAAAACAAAAACAAAAATTAACGTTGTTTGATTAAAAAATATATTCATTATTTTTTAGATTTGAAGACTAAAATATATAAAAATTTAAGACTCAGACAAATTCCGAATCATGATTTTTTTATTCAATTATATATTGACACTTTAATTTCTAATTAGGTGGGAAGGTGAATATTAAGTGTATCCATAAAAGTAAATGAGTCTAATTAATTAACTTTTATTGTACTTTAATAATTATATAAAATAATAGAGTTTAATTAATAAACTTATGATTCACCAGATGTAAATCAAGTCGAAGTGAGTTATTTTTATAATTGAGGTAACCCAAGCAAACCAAACCATGAAATACTAACATGTTGTGAAATGAAAAGACAAAAAAAAAGTATGATCCATTTGGTCTGATAAGGTACCTGCCAAGTGGGCTACGAATGGGAAAAGGGAACTTGAAGATGTCGCCTTCTCTCTTATCTTTCTTTCTCATACAATCTTATTTTCTTCTTCACGTGTCCCATGAATCACATCACATCCTCTTTCAACCACTCTCAGACGGTTTTCTTGACCCCTTTTTCCCTCCCTTCTCTTCTACCCACTGCCATTTCGTTCAAGAAACAGCTACCACTTCCCTTCTTTTATCTTCTATTTCTTCTTCCATTTACCCTCTTCCCTCACCACCAACAAAAATACAAACCCCATCCACATCATCATCAAACACAAACAACCAAAAAAAACCAACCTTTTCCATTCATTTCCAAATCCATACAAAAAAGATCGAAAACTAATCTGCTTTCTTTTATATATAAATGTCACATTATTCTCTACTTATGTCATACAACTTTGACCACAGACATATAAAAAAGAAAAGAATATCAGCTATCCGTCTTATAACAATATATCCTGAGTGAACAAATGTAAGAGATAAAAGAAGTATTTGGCTCAACATAAATTAATTTGAGCCCATTTGACAGGGGGAAAAAAATCAAATTAATCTAGCAAAAATTTTGAAACTTGTGAACTATAAAACTATAACTAGTTCAACTGTTCAATTCCCTGAGAAATTGGAATTGTTGATTTTATTTGTTGTTGTTTGATGTGGTAACATTGGCATTGCTGGTGTTGCTGGATGTGGTGGCATTATTATTAGTACTGGTGTTGTTGTTTGGCTGTGCACCCCCAATGATAGAAGTGATGGCTGCTGCCAAAGCTGCTGTGAAGTTGGGGTCAGCTGCAATGGCAGCAGTGGCAGCACTCACCGTGTCGGCAAGGTGTGGTGGTGGCCGTTGAGACTGGTTACTCAACTGGGAAGGGTCTGCATCCTGTGACATTTGGAGGCCAGAAAACTTGGACTGGTTATACAGTGCCTGCCCAAATATCTGAGGCAGCAATGAGGCTGAGGAATTGGCAAAGTTCTGAGGGACACCAGGGAAAGGGATTTGGAATTGGTTTGGGGGCTTTGGGAACTGTAGTGGGTTTGGAGACTGAGTCAAATCCAATGTAACAGTTGGGAATGGTGCAGATGCTGAAATAGTTGCCATGCTAGAAGAACAAGGAAGGAGTGTCCTTGTGAGGAAGTTTCCATTCATTAGGCCATCAGCACTTGACATGGATCCTGAAAGCAGCATTCTAGCTGCTGCAGAAGTTGTTTGTGCCATTGCAATAGCTGCTGGAGGCAAAGGGTGATTGTGATTCCCTTCATATGTTGTGATCAGTATTGATCTGTCATCAGCACACCTTTGCACCTGTTTACACATAAACAGTGAAACAGATTTTTAGTTACCAATTTCATACAATACCACTACCTAACTTTATCCTACTGTTCAAGTGTTGAACAATGATCCAAGTGCCATACTTCAATTTTCTTGCATACTATTTATAGTTATCTTATTATCACTGTTGCTAAACTAATATCAAACTAATCTTCATTTCTAGTTGAAGTATATGAGATTTGCAACTTAATTTGGAAGAAATTATGATTGAGAATGGACATGACCTACCTGTTTTCTCACTGGGCAACCTGCTGCCATGGTACATCTATAATATGCTCGAGGACATGGGTTTCCTTTGGCCATCTTCTGCCCATACTTTCTCCATTGACACCCATCAGTGATCTGAAACAATAAACAATTTTTTATCCGTTGAAAGTGAAAATAAAATTAAAGAAGATACATAAATACAATCTGGCCTTTGCAAATTGAAAAAAAGACAAAACTTGTATACAGTTCCTTAGGTGTCGACTGTGGTGCTTTCCCATTAGAATTTAAGTACTCTATATAGTGAAAGGATTATGCAGATTACCAAAATGAATTCCAATTCTAGAATGGCATAAATAATGCTCAAAAAGTTGTATCTAGCCACAGGAAACTGACCATGGGTGCCTCTGATCGAGCTCTGACAGAAACCCTTGCCTTTCTCATGGTAGCCTCAGCTTGATCAACGTTTCTTGGAGGACTAAACTTTGGAACATTGCTAGTAGCGGCAGCCCCTTCTGAGGGACTGTCTTCTCTTTCAATCCCCCTTCCAAATTCCTTCTTCTCTTGATCAAATCCTTCATCACTAACACTCCCATTCTTCTTGGTGTCAAATTCTTTTGATGCTACCTCATTGTTTATTGGCGACTTTGACAGATCCTGACTTCTTCCCACTGAGGAAGAATGAGAAGGTTCATTAGTATCAACATTACTAGCCAACCCAAGATCCATAAATTGTCTTGGCACCAAGACCCCATTCCCACTTTGTTTTTCCTCATCTAATTTTCCATCAAACACTTGTTGCTCACCCTCCTCCTCCTTCTGTTCTTGCATAATACTTACCAAATGCATCTGCAAGGCATTGTAATTGGTGTTAACCTGATCAAGCATGTTCCTCAGCCTATGATTCTCCACCTTCATTCTCTCAAGCTCAGCTTGAAGAACAACCATCTGAAAAATCAGATGTCATATATCAAACACATAACTTCTGAATTCATCCCCAATTATACCCAGAAAACAAAACAAAACAAAAAAATTGCTTTTGTGGTTAGTGTGTTATATAAATTCATTTACCTCACTCTTGGCTCTTTTTTCTTCGGAATTAGTGGACGTTTGATCGTCCACCATGGCATGATCACTACCGGTGTTGGTGGTAAGAAGATTCAGACCAGTCTATAGAGAGAATATCAGATTCATGAGCACATGATGAAGATCATCATAAAATACATAAACAGAGAAGGAATGGTGATGGAACATAACATAATATAACATAACATAAGACATGTGTTGTAGGATAAAGGATGATGACTCACGTTTACTTTCAATTCCAACATAGCAGGAGTGGAGGAATGATCATGTGTGTGAAGAAGGTGGTCTAGTGAGGGAGGTGCAGAGGTGGAGGCAGAGGCAAAGTTATTTATGCCGTTTTTATGATCATCATCGGTCTTGTTAGGGAAGAAGTCCATCTCGTCGATGTGGGGCCTTTTGTTATCAGAGGAAAGGTTGACTTGAAAAGGGATGGTGGAGGTGGAGGTGTTGTTGTTGTTTGGAGAAGATGATGGAGACCTGTTTCTGCTAACCGTGGCATCCATGTTGGGACCAAGTTTCCACTTTTGTTGGCCACTGCTGTTGTTGTTGATGATGGTGTTGTTGTCGTCTTCAGGGAAAGAGTTGAGAACTACTGGGTTGTGGGGGAAGAAGCTCCCAATTGGATCTGAATCAATGGAGAGTCCACCCCCTCTTGCCATAAATTTCAATGGAATGAGGGAGAGAGAAAGAGATGGAGACTAGGTAGTGAGAGAGAGAGAGAAGAGAAGAGAAAGAGAGAGATACAAGTCATAGTAAATGATGCAATTGGACTCGGCAATAAAAGAGGGGAGTTGAGCCTTCATAACAAGACCAAAAGTGAAATACAAGTGTCCTTTATATTTGCTTTGAATATTGTAGCATTCCATTGGATTTCCCTTTTCTTTTTTCTTTTTTTTTAATGCAGATACATAGATAAATACTATACAATCTCACCACCTGTTATGCTATCATATTAATTATGAATCATCATAATAATAAATACTATATCTTTCTTCATTTTATAAACTTCATGGCTTTCAAAATGGGGATGCTATGCTATTATTAATGAGAGAGTAAGTTTGGTCTTGGTTGGGTTCTGACTCGTGCCCCCCGTTGCAGTATGCACGTTCTTAATTATTTCTTTTTTTTTTATTTTACTAAAATGGTGAAAATACAAGAATAGGACTCTAAAAAGAAAAAATAAATACCGATTCTCATGAAACAGTTTCTGAGATACTGACTACGAATGAATAAGTCCTTGCTGTTTGTCAAATGCTTTTTTTGTGTGTTATACTTTTGTTACCAAACATCACAATGCAGCTGTTATTTCGTGGAAAACATTCCACAAACACTAAACGACCCACAGTTTTTATATATTCGCAATTTTTTTTTTTTTGTTTTCTTCTGTCATTTAAGAAGCTTTTGAAAAGTGCTTTTTTTCAGAATCGATTCACAGTTTACTATTTACATTATTCACGTTACTTCATAAACTTCATAAACTTAGATCTGTAGACATGTTTAAGGTAAATTCTATGTTTTGTTTAGCATGTCAAACGGGCAAAGTCTTTCGTGCGCCGCTCGGAAAGCGCGTACAGCGTCACTCAAAAGTCATTTTTTTATGTAACTTATTAGACGAAACAATTTATGAATTTAATTAGTAATATATAAATACATATTAGTAATATATACATTTCTTGCGTTAAAAAGAATATATATAACACTAGTCTGGAACCTAAATTTAATGTCTGATGATTAAGAAAAAAAAATTATGGGAATAAATAAAACATATTATGATCCCTAAAAAGTGTTATAATTGGGGAGTGAGTTGAGGTGGTGAAAAAGTGTAGTATGAGTCAACGCATTTGACTGAGTTGTTGGAACTAATTGGTGGGATCTTTTGAACACGTACCGAGTTAAAATCGGATCAAGAGGAACGGGTTGACCCAGTCGACCCTGCTCAAGTGGATCTCTTTCTTTTTTTTTTTTTTTTCTTTTTTTTTTTTTTTCTTTTTTTTTCTTTTTTTTTTTTTTTTTTTCTTTTTTTTTTGTTTCCATTTTCTTTCCTTCTTTTAATTTTCCAACAAACCAAACAAATTTTGAACCACGAAACATTTGCAGTTATTTTATAGAATAAATGGTCAATGTTATTTATATATATATATTTTTTTTGTATTTTTGTTATAGAGAGAGATAGGGTGTATAACAAAGAGTATAACTGATAAGGATAAAATTATTCACGAACTAATTAAAAATAAATAAATATCGATAATATTATTTTTATTTTATTATTGAGTTATTAAATAAATAATGACATATGTAAGTATTTTTATATTTTATGTTTTTAGAAAATGTTACCAAATTAAAATTAAAAAGTATGTCCATGTGATTGTTTGATTTAAAATGTATTCGTTAATAATATGAAAACTTTGACGTTAGTTAGATAGTAATTAAAAAAAAAACGATATTTAAAAAAAATTAAAGTTATTAGATTTTTATTTTAAAAGTACTGATTACTTGGTCAAGCTCCAGACTGTCACTTGGAATAGTTTGTGTTTATTTCACCGTTGACCTTTTTTATTCGTTAACATTTGTTATTTTTTATTTTACTGTAAAGTTATTATATTATTAATAAATGTAGTTGAAATTTCAAGTATGATAATACATTTTATTTTAATTTTTATATCATTATAAATATTAAGAACTTATAGCTACATACTCCTTTTTTTTATAGTTTTAACGTTGTTGAATATTTTGAAACAAGGTTGCATATATGAAAAAGTTATTTAAGATAAAGAAGTGATATAACTTTTTTTTTTTAATTTGGACCTTAATTACCGTTATTGAAGTTAATCATTACGTTTCAAATATTATCTCTTTTAAAGTTTAATAATTTCGTCACATCTTTACTGTTGTTTTTTTTTCTCTTAAAGTCACATTTTTACTCTTGTTTTCTCTTTCTTTTAAAAAATGCCCGAATAAAAAAAAATGTCTTATTATCAACTTCTAAAAGTAAGACTTCAAAACATATTAAAAAAATTATTACAATATCATTTTTTTTAATTTTATTTTATATATGATTGAATTATTATAATAGTTTTATTAATATTAATTTGACCCAATTCAACCTCATTTTAACTATTAAGCCTAACAAAAGTATTTTGACAAGTTACTCCTCTGAGAAAAGAAAAGAATAAGACAAATTAGATGATGGTTGTTTAGATAAAAAAAAAAATTGAGTGGTAAAAAAATATAAAATTAATCATAACATAGTTTTTTTTTTCTTGATTATTATATGTTAAAGATGAACAAAATGTTTATAACTGAATTGTTATAGAGCTGGGACTGAATTAGACAAACAACATTGAATTGTATAACAAATTGAGTCAACTCAATAAATTTTAAATGACTTTTGTTGTAAGCTATTTCCATTACTTGAGTTATCCAACTTATTCAAAATCATTTTTTAAAAAATATTTCATATTTTTCTAATATCATGGGTTACAGTTAGCTAAAATTTAAGAAATGATCATTTTAGTTAAAACTAAACTGAGAAACAGGTTCAATTAACCTTTTTTCAAACAATTTTAGATTTCACAACCCCACTAATGGGCTACCATATTTTTGGCATTTTTTTATATAAAATTTGTAACTTATAAAAGTTTTATTCGATTTTTATTATAAATATATAATTGTTTTAGATTTTTTTAAATTACGAATAGTTTTTAAAATTAGTTGAATATTGAATGTCAATGAGCTATATTATTTTCAGGTAAAACTAAATTAATTATTGAAATAAACGTATATAAAACGATGACTTAATTTAACTAAATGATTCCATGCAACAAAAATAGAAAAATAACTTATTCATATAATAATAATAATAATAATAATAATTAAAATAAGTATTACTAACACATTTTTATACCTATCAGTAATCAAATAATATAGTATATATGATGATATTCATATGTTTGCTGATTTTTATAATGCCTTTTAAAATCATATCTAAAATAATATATGCAATATGGTAACATTTGAGTAAGTGATACATTTTTCAAATTATTTAAGTAATTGAATTCTCAAATTTTCGAATGAAGTTGTATTAAATACTTAATAAATCTACATATTTCGTGTTCTTGTTAAAGTAGTATATATTATTAAATTAAGTATCATAGAAATTGAATTTAGGATTAATATTCTCAGCATTTTAACGTATTTATAATTATTTTAAGAAATAAACGATTTTCAAAATTATATAAAACTTTAAAAGGAATGATGATTTTTACGATAAACTGATTTAAACACGACTAATCATTCGTCTATTTCAAAAAGACATTATAAAATAATAAAAAGAAATAACTTTTTTTTTGTCTGGGCCCAGGTCAGAAAACAAAAAAAAAAACATTAAATTACGTAAAGTAATACCTGTGTGTATATTGCAAAATCAACTCTTAAACTCTTGTGGAAAAAATAGAAACGAATTTTATGATTTTGGAGGCTCAAAAAAGCATGCAAGAGTTATATTATACGTGAGTAAAACTAATTTATATTTATGATGTAATAAGAAATCATGATTTAAAAATGAATTAAGTTGCGTCTTCACATTGGAGAAGAATATAAAGAAAAAGTAGTAGGTGATGAATGATGTTCCATGTGAACACGATTTTGCATGGAAAGTTTTAGAAGAAAAACGTGATTCAATTCACATTCACTTCTTTTATCTCTCTAGTCATTACAAGACCCCAGGGGTCCTCACTTTTTGTCCTTTATACCTTCTCTTTTCATCATTTAACACATAAATTAATCACAGTCAATGAGTGTTTTAACAGTTGGTCCAAACAGTTAAGTATAATTTATTCATTCCGGTATTTATTAATCACAATTAATACCTAATTAATGGTGATGCAGGAAGAACATGAACATCTCTTGAGTCTTCTGTGTAGAAGATAAGGGTTTGGTTAATGAGTTGAAACCAGTGCATGCACGCTGATATTTGTGTTGGAGATGAAGACATTAAACAATGTAACGTGACAGATCTGAATCTTAAACTGATAAAACTATGGAAATGTAATGTCTGGTCCAATAATTGAATTTATGGTTGGTTGGTATGGAAAAATAAATGGTTCAAGAGATTGGTCAGAGCGTACGTAGCAGCAACATTCTAACAAGTCTTGTTTATTTTCCAAAATCGTCACATGATTCTTTTCTTCGTGTTGTTGTTCACACTCCCGTGAACAAATGTAGCCATCGTACCAGCTGAACATGGCAACTTAACATGGTCGTTGGTCAAATTTGGCTGAGGTTCTGGCTTCCTATGTTTTTCAAACTCATGGGGGAATGTGAACACTAACGTATTCTCAGCAACGTTATTGGTTTCAACCTCAACAACCTTATCCAAGAAGAAACATGTTTCTGATTTGGACATAATAGCGCTTAACTGCTGTCATCGCTGCTTCGTTTTTTCCTCACGGCCCTGCGACTCAGTGGTCCTTTTATGGACAGAGCGAATATGATCCAATTCAGTTACTTTCTGCAAAATTATCAAGACTTTTTCTGTACAAAACAAGAAAATTATTTATGAAAATAGACATCGAGTTTTAGAAGGAAGCAAAGCTTATAACGTAATTATTCTTAGAATATGTGTGATTGAAATATCGTCACGTCAATGCTGAGATAATAAACTTTTCATGTCTAGATAAAGAAGTTGTTAAGTTTTTGTTAGTTGTTTTGAGATTGATGTAAAGGGAAAACTATATATATACACATTTGAAAGTTATGTGTGGATTAAAGGTAAACTCAATTTAAAATATATAATATATAATATATTTATGAAAATAGATCTCCATTAATTATAAATAAAATAAAATAAAAATATATATAAACTCCGGTTAATCACCTACTAATGACTGTTCAGTGAAATATAATTTGAAGTTTGAGAAGAAAAGTCGTTGATGTGTACAAAAGTCAAAGTATAAAAAGAGAGCTAATTAAGACGGTCACAGACAAGACATGAAGCACGAAATAGTAGGAAAGTTAAAAAAAAGTAATTTACAACTCTAAAGAAGATATATTAAGACGACTAACGATGCTTTCACATCTCTTAAAAACAAGGTATCTAGATTTATAATTGGAAAAGATAGTAATGACAACAGATACCATTTGAGAATCCTTTATTGAAAAAGGTATCTAGAAATGAAGAATAATTTTATAAGTATGTTATTTAGAGTAAAAAAGTAGCATGTGTTAACATTATAGATTGGATGAAACTTCTTTAAGAGGCATCAAATTGAATACTGTCAATTTTTTAAGAGACGTAAATGTATCGGAGTTTTATTATGGGATATTTTGTTATCTAAAATGTCTTTACACTGTCTTTTATTATTTTTCATTTTTTTCCTCTATAAATACAAAACTTTAATTTTTTATAACCATTGTACCTCTTCGGTGAGTTACTAAATTGTTTGTTTTTATGTCAGATAATTTTTCTTGGGCTTCTTCATGTATTTTCAAAGGTTTCTCCAGTATTTTCAAAAAGAATTTTAATTTCACCTTTGTCTTCACAATAAAAATTAAAACGTAAAAGTAATCATTCTCTCTCCTCTATTTATGACACGATCCAACCAATATTCCACCCCCGATATTCATGGATGTCGACATCCGGTTTAGACTTATGAGTTGCAGATGTCAACATCTCCAATATAATCTTTCATAAAAATTATTATTATTTTTTTAAATTAAATCAGTTTCATACAATTGAAAATAAATTAACCAACTATTATATTAATGTTTATATATGTTGTAGTGTGATTACAACATCAAATGGATCAAGAATCAAAACTAAAAAAAATTCAAAATGAAAATTGAAAAAAAAGGTTACGAATGTCGACATCCGCAAAACAAAAATGACATTCGTTTCAAGATTATTTCGGATGTCGACACCCACAATACAATTTTTTCATAAAAATCATTTTTATTTTTTCAAAAATTAAATCAGTTTCGTATAATTGAAAATAAATTAACCAACTACTATATTAATGTTTAAATATGTTATAGTGTGGTTATTGCATAAAATGAATCAAGAATCAAAGTAAAAAAAAATTCAAAATGAAAATTAAAAAAAAAAGATTATGAATGTGGACATCCACAATATAAAGTAGGTGAGGTTATTATAGTCGTAAATTCTAACACCCGGAGATATTAGAGAAAGCTTTAGAAATGCAGGAAGAAACCTCATTTTTCTTTTTATTGTTCCCTCGTCAAAGTTCACGGAACTTGTAACCAAACTTTTAAAAAGAAAATAATTTTTTAACAATTCAATTTTAATAATTTTTTTATAATATAAAGTGATATTTTTTAAATAATTTTTTATTTTTTATATTTTAAAATTATTTAAAAAATAAATAAAAATTCATAAAAAAATTGTCAAAATATCATTATCTATTTCGATAATAACATATGAAAACAAGTATTTTCTTTCTAGTTTTCTTAATAAACCATGATGATGTGTCATGTCCCAGGCAAGTCAAGTCATACTTGTCTTGTATGGTTACATTTTGTACTATCTTTGAGATTATTGTATAATTTTTTTTTTTAAAGTTATTCAGTTTTGTTTATATTTAAATGTGAATATCTTAATTATAAATGAGAAAGTTAAATTAGACATATAGGAAAAGAAAACTTATAAATCATATCTGTTAAGATTTTAAATTAAAAATTATATTATAATTCTTCATATGTATTAATTCATAATTTATTGATGACAAATCATTCTTCTGGTTCTTTCTTAAAAAATGCAATTGTATTCATTTTAGTTGTTCCTTTAACTAAAAAATTATTTACGTAGGATTTTTTTAATATAGAAGGAAAGATCCCACGTTTTAATTGTTGAAATTTTGTAATATGAACACGTATATTATAAATTTATTTAATGGTGATTGGTTTTAAAGCTTAATTTGATATGAGATTAGAGTTTGTAATCCGGCTTGATAAATTGTCTTTTATAATAGGTCAACTTCTTTTTATAAAGAATTTATGAAAGTCTAAATTATCTCTCAATTATTGGGGTGCTACTTATATTGAACAATTTTTTTTTTCTAATGTCAAATTGGTTTTGGGAAAAATTATAACATGGTATCTAAACTTTTTATACTTAATCTTTGAGGTTGTTTGTTTGTGTTCCTAGAAATTTTATTCAAGCTTAAATACGAAAAAGATGTTCTTCAGTTGATTTAATGTATTTTCTTGAATTGTTAAATAAGGAACACAATCAATTGGTTTTATATTTACGGATAAGAAGATTGGTAATTGTTAAGACCATTTTCTTAATACAAATTTTTATTGTATAATTTACTTGTTAAATCAATAAATTTCGTGTAATAATCTAATTAAATTTCCTAATTTTGAAGCTTTCTCGTGTCTAAATTTATTAGTCTCGTAAACAGTTATTTAATAATAGATATGTCATTAAAATAAGTAATTAGGTTCATTTGTTCATAATTTTGTTGCTAAAGGGGCAAGTCACTTAAAAAAAGATGGATTGAAGACTAAATAAATTGGAAGAACATAAAGAATAACCTGTTCAGCGAAACAATTTTATTCAACACAGTGAATCCGAGACAAAAAGACAAATTGGAGAAATGATAAAGAATGTCCACTAAGCTAATTTATTTCGCTTAAGCAAATTTGAAGCTAAAGAAAGTTGGAAAAATCTCAAATTTGAAAATTCGCTCAACAAACTTAATATGTTGTGCGAATTTTGAAAGATACTTACCTTGTTTTGAATAAAAGATAAAAATTCCATTGAAGCTCTCAGAAACTTGGAAATAAGAAATTTGAACCAAATCATGCTTGTTTGTCTCTTTTTCACTGAGTCACTCATAACAGACTTACCAGACTCAAATAACCAGCATCACAACAAGCCAATATCAACCATAGCAATGCTTTTCAGCACTGTTTAAGTATAATTCTCAAGTCAAATTTCACAAATGAGCATCCCAAACTACAGGAAACAAGTACTTTAACAAGCAGCATCTGATATCAGAATTGAGGTAGGAAATTATCTTAACTGGACAAGTAACGTGTCATCCATGTCTCAAAGCGAGACCATGCAAGCTGAACTGCAGCTTCATCTTCATCAGGCATTCCCATGCGCTTCCTCCTCTGGATTCCATCACTAGACCTGTTCATGAATGCGTGCGCATTGCCTGGGTAGATATGCACCTCATGTGGAACTCCAGATGCCTTCAGCTTTTCTTCCAAGGCCTTCGCAGCCTGAAACATCAGCATCAATACAAGATTTAGTGGATTAATTTGAAAGTTTTCATCTTTGAACACCAACACAATTGTGCTCTCTCTCCTTTTTCTGTTGTTTCCCTAAATCTTGCAGTTTTCTCTCTTAAAAGACACCCACTTGGGGAAATTGAAAAAAACTTCAAATTCCTCGATTTTACTTTCCGGGTATGCTTGGTATAAGTGGTTGATAATGGGAAGATGAAAAATAGAGTGGGGAATTAAAACAAGAAGTTACGAGGACAAAAGTTGTTTTTTGCTCAATGATTCTGTCAGGAAGGTGAAAAACTCAACTCATGCATGATAATTGCTGTGTATATCTTACTAATGAAATTAAGATAGAATTGCAAGGAAATTATCATACTGTGATATCTGAAAAGCCAACAAAACTATCCAGCTCTCCAAAGTGAGCCTGAACAGGAGCCTTGGCTTGGGCAGGGTCTGCAAGCTGAGAAGAAGGAACTCCATAGAATGCTACAGCAGCGTCAACCTCTGAAACCAAGACAGAACCAGCAATGGAGAGAGCACCTCCCATACAAAATCCAGTTACACCAACCTGTTGCAATAAATGATGATCAAATATTTTTAATTATTAAAGAAAAATGTTTACTCCTAATATTTAGACAGTTCAACAAATGAAACTTCATTGAACAACATATAAACCAATCTTATTTGGCACTTCAACCGAAGTACGCAATCAACCATATCAAACATTATAAAAACACTGGCTTGCTATCAATAATAATTATTTAAACCCAACAAACGCTTCTAACAAAAACACCAGTGAGAGAAAAACGCCCCAATGATTATGCATTGCTGCTTGTGGATTAAGGATTTCACATTCACTATTTTCACCGGTTACTGGATCAAAATTCAAAAGTATAAATCTAGTTTTACAATGGAACTCCAAACCAAAATTCAAAAGCAGAAAACATGGAGATATCATAAGTAAATTACAAGCTGCAGGGCCCAAAGCAACTTCGTTTCACTCATTAAACATGTTTACATATAAGACTTAAAGTAACTCATTTCAAACCTCACACTAAGGTTATGAGTAGATAAAAAGTAGAAGAACCTTGTGATGAAAGCACAATGAACTCTAAAAACACAGGTTAAAAAATAAAATATTTATCTTAACCAAGTACTCTAAACACAAACAATAACAAACCTTCTTTGAACCATTCGCTTTAAGCCAGTTAACAGAAGCAGCAATATCCTTGACAGCAGCTTGCCAATCAAGACCATCCATCAAATGCTGAGCCTCAGCTACATCCAGACCAACCTTTCCTCTGTACAGACTGGTTAAAAGAAAATAAAACTCATTGGTCATCTAAATGTATAAACCATGGGAAACATTGCCACTTAAAATAGGAGTTAGGAAAAACTAGTGGCAGTTTGATTTGAGAAAATGCTCTGTTTTAATTTCTATTTTAAGCCTGTATAGGAAATAGGGAAAACAGGGAAAACAAAGTTGTTTTCATTGTGTTTTATAGGAACTTGAAAGCAAGGTAAAATTTCTTTTTTAATTAAAACTGAAAACAAAAAAAGATCTCTCAAATCAAACAAGCCTTAAAAGCCCATTATCTTATCTTACTCTGGGATAAGAGCTTTAAACCCAGTACCAAGCTGAGAAATCTTCACAGCATGGTTCTTAATTTCGTAATCCACACCCCACCACTCCTGGATCACAACAATTCCAGGAGCATCCTCTCTTCCAACCACATATGCGTCAAATGTCTGAACATTGGAAACAAAATTTGCATAACAAATAAAAACTGTGAGTTCCAGCTTAGACAGCTAACAACGGAATAGTTATAGTATGAAGGAGAAAAGGTAAAGGGAATAGAAAAAAATTAGGTCCAACACCATGACTGGGAACAATATCTTGTTTAAACAATTCGAATCTAAAATTTAAAACTCAACTTCATGCTACATCAAACTTATTGGGCATGGTAGGTCACTACTAGCATAGCATGAAATAATCAGATCTAACTACAATTTACTTGTCAAGCGCGGATTATTGGGCATGTATAGCATTGTCCACTAGGTTAAGTGCAGTGAAGGTAGCATTTCGTTACAAAAGATGATATTGATGAAGACCCAAGATAACATCTATGATGTAAATTCATCATCGCAACACATGGATAAGAAAAGTTTGTCACTTTTATTTTTAGGTATGCAGTAAACAAAAAATATTCACTAAAGATGTTCATAGGATCCAATCAAGAAGGAAATAAACAAGTTAACGATGAATTTAGCTTTAGCAATTCCAAACACAAGGAAGATTATGCTTCATAAACGAATGGATACAAAGTAAGCAGAAACCACAAAAATGAGTTAAAATTAGCAGTGCATGTAGTCCATAAAGAAAGAAAGAAAAAAAAAAATGTAATGGGAATGAAAGACATTAGACTCACAGTGTCATCCCTTTGAATCTGAATTTTCTTGAAAGGGGATGATGCAGTGGTAGCCATGGAATGATGGAACAGAAATGGAGCTCCACGAAACGCAGAAGGGAGAATTTTACAGCATCACTGATCCAAGTGGCTAATTTTATTAGTGAAGATACCCAACGTCCTCCAAACGATGTCGTTTCTTTTTATCCAATGTTCTAAAGTTAAATTAAATTATTATTTGATTAATAACACGGTTAACCAAATTTTGTATCCTTATAGAAGTTTTTATATTCAATCTAACAGTCACAAACATAATCATAATTTATTTCTATTGTAAAAATTAAATTTAGTCATTTGCTTTAATCAAAATCCAATTCGATCAAAATTAAATATGATATACTAAAAGTAACATTATATATAGTTAAAATGTAAAATAAATATAAAATTCAGATATATTTTTTTTATATGTTTTTAAAAGTAAGTAAATTATTACAAATAAAAGACGATATTTTGACATGTAATAATTTTTTAAAGTCATTATAAAAATACTTATATGAGAATTTTCTTATAAATTTGTAAAAGAATTTTGTAAGAAAAGACGCTTTCTTGATTTTTTTTTAAGAATTTTAATTTTCAGGTAAGTCTTTTGTGGATAATTATTTTCTACAAAATTATAAAATTTGTAAATATTTTCTACAAAATTTGTTACGAAAAGTGTTTTATACAAAATATTTTACAAAAAAAATATTGACTGCAATTTCCTACAAATTTTTTTCATAACAAAATTTATAAGTATTTCTTAAAAAAATTTAAAACAAAATTAATAGAAAATATGAAATTTTTTCGATAACGAGTCATCTTTCATGGAAGGTAATGTATGGTAAGTATAAAAAAATTTATTGAGTATAAAAATATCGTAACCGTTATAAATATAAAATCATATTAAATAAAATGTTATCATAGAACAATATTTTATTCTTAATTTATGATTATTTATCACAATTATACATTTTATAAAAATTCTACAGATCACTAGACCAGATTGAATACCCTAAAAAATCCCTGATGGCAATAATCTACTATTTCTCTCTCATTTATAAAGGAATATCCTTTTTCTACTTAAATGTAAATAAATTGTAATTACTTTTAGTTTGAACGATATTTTAGAAAAAATATTGAAACTGTTGTTATATCATTATAATTATAATCTGAATTTTTATTTTACGAGGAAGACATTTTAAAGAAATTAAGAAATTAGTAACGCGCTTAATTAGTTTAATATTAATGAAATTAACTTTTTAAGCTTAACCCTTCCAAATTAATCTGTATTAAATAGGTTAACGTGCCGGAAGCAGGCCATGCTCTTCCCAAGATAGCGGCGATTATAGACGGGAAAAATCAATTTATTTAATAATAACTAATTATGCGTCGAATCCAGAACGTGTATTTTGAAAGTTGCAACTTTAATATTTGAAAGATTAATGTTGACTTTTAAGTTTGATTTGACATTATAACAAAGTTTGTGGTCACTTGTAATAAAATAGATTGAAATACGCTTTTAGTTTTCATTAGGTTCGAATTAGGTTCTTAATACGTTTTTTAATTTATTTTTCAATTAAATTTTAACTTTTGAATAATTGATTAAATTTAATATTTTCTTTAAATATTATACTAACAACGTAAAAAAATAAATGAAAGTTAATTTGTGACTTTTTTTATATTTTTAATTTTTATTTTAGTTTAAAAAATTATAACATTTTACTAAAGATTATGATATTTATTTATCGAAAGAGATAAACCAAAGAGAAAAATAAGAGAGAATTATAAAAAGAGGGGAAGATATATAGGCTATTTTTATCGATTTCTTGATCCGTAGTCTTTTCTTGAATGAGGATTCTTTCATTAAAAAAATGTATACTTAAATAGTCAGGTATTCTTTACTTGCTTATATTCAGTATCTTGATAAGTTTGCTTCTCATCGTCATGGTAGTGGTAATTCTATAAAATCTAATGTAAGATTTCAGGTTGACTTAACTTTTTCTAACTGTTTTTCATCTCATAATTGTAATCACATTATTCTGAACTTATAATGGCATGTTTGATTCACTTTATTTTGTACGTTTTGAGTACAAGAAGGTATAGTGTTGGTTAGTTTAGAAGATATTTTATTTTATGCGGTTACTGTTCTGTTTCTGTGATCAAATAAATTTATTTTAATATGCTATTTATTAGGGATAGTGGTTTGAAGTCTAAGTCAGCACGCACCCATGAATTTAGCATGAAATTGTGGGAGTGGAGTTAAAA
>Ga0209589_1000437_pt1 | contig 57965 bp, 21 predicted proteins | sample CowpeawhiteBW_FD_187525 | JGI IMG/M metagenome (GOLD analysis project Ga0209589, IMG submission 187525) | Root nodule microbial communities of legume samples collected from California USA - Cow pea white BW (SPAdes) (version 2) | ecosystem: Host-associated > Plants > Roots > Nodule | place: USA...
ATATATATATAAATATATATATATATATATATATATATATATATATATATATATATATATATATATATATATATATATATATATATATATATATATATATCCACGAAAGCGTAGATGCGGCCACAGTCCCAAATTTTCTTAAAACTGTATATATTTAAAATAAAGTTTTTAAATTATGTATATTTTAACATTTTTTAAATTATATGTATCACTTTAAATTTGATAATTGTGCACCAAAAATTAATGAAAATTAAATTAAGTATTTTTTATTTTTTTATAAAGTACAACATTTAATATTAATAAATAGTATAATATCAAATTAAATATAATAAAAAACAAAAATTATTAAGATAGTTTGTATTTTCTCTTCACATTGTATTTTTTAATTTTTTCACGTGTTGTACTTGTATCTCATTCTTACTTGATTTTTTTTGTTATTGTAAAAAAAAAATGTTAAACAGAAATTCATTATTTCTACCCTATTTTTTTCATATCTTCTCTTATTTTTAAAGAAAAAAATTTCTTTTGTCTCACTTGGCAGTGCAATAATTGTTTAATATTTAGTTATGTTCTTTTTTATCTCATTACCCTTTTGTATAATCATTTTTTATAAATATAGAAGAACAAGTAATGTATTATGTGATTTTTTATAGAGGGTTTTTAATTGTAACCCGATTATCATACTTTTTTTTAGTAATTATGTCTCTCAATATTTGATTAGATTATAATAAATTTTTTTATCTTAAACTTGTTTTATAGATAGGTATATTAATAAAAAAATAAAAGAATAAATTCATTTTTTAAAATTGATAAAAAAAAAAGTGAAGATGAGAATAAGACAATAAGGTTATTCATCGCATAAGCATAACAATGATGAAATGAAGGCTTGTGATGACTTTTGAATTGAAAATTGGAAAATGAATATTTTACATATAATATGATTATTTACATTGAAAAAAATAGCTGAAAAATTTAGTATAATTCAATTATTTGATAAGTTCAAAAATATAAAAATACAAATGACAATCATTTATATATATGTATTTTCTATTATAGTTATAGCTATATTAAATTATGTATTAATTTTCACTGAATAAGTGACAAAAATGTTAAATATATAAATTAAGTATATTATTTTGGCTCTTTAAGAATTTTAGTCAAGATCCGCCAAAATATATATATATATATATATATATATATATATATATATATATATATATATATATATATGAATCGCGTTGTTTTGCAAGGCTGCATGTATGTATACACCTGTATTATGTTGTTGGAAATAAACAGTGACAGTTGAAAAAAGAAAAGACAAGTAAAGGTGTGGCGAATAGATTTTGAGAACGTGCATGTGTGAGTTTATGCATACCCACATTCTGGTAATGAACAACTATCCCCTACAACATATCATAATAAAGTCACCAACACTTTCAAGTTACATCTATCAGAGTTTGATTTCTGTATCCAATAATTTTTATATAATGTGCTTTTGGATTAAAAAGTTCTTTGTTGATATTATTTTACTATGTTAAATGTAAATTAGTGTAGTATTCAACTTATGCATTGACATTTGATTCTATCATATAATTGTTATATTTGCTAATGTGTTATATGCTGTATTTGTTACGGTGAGAACATCAAAATGCTTATGTGTTATTATTTCACCCAGGGTGGTCATGGATTGGATTTTTAATGATCCATTTTGGATCCAAATAATTGAATTAGATTTTCGATCCAAATCTATTTTGTCAGAAAAAAGTAGATTGGTTTTTTTTAAAATCCAGATCCAAATATTTGGATCAAGTTTAAATCCAGATCCAAATATTTGGATCAAGTTCAAAATCCAAAATTCATTTTTCATAAAATAATTTAAATTAAATTTTCTAAAACTTGTGTCCATAGGGTCGACACCATAGAATTTGACAGATTTTTTTGTCGGAGCTAATGAGTTCAAATTTCAGCATGGGATGGGCATGGCTGACTTTTGGTCGGGGTCGGCCGAATTTTGGTCGAGCTCGACTTGGTCGAATTCGGCCAAATTTTGACTGGGGTTGACTCGGCCAAATTTTGGCTAGGGTCGACTCGGCCAAATTCGAACGAATTTCGGTCGGGGACGACGTAACCAAATTTGGACAAAGGTCGACTCGACAAAATTTCAATCGAGATCAACTTGACTGAATTCGACCGAATTTCGGTCAGGGCCGATTTTACCTAATACGGCCAAATATTGGCCAGAGTCGACTTGGCCAAATATGGCCACATTTGGGCCAAGGCCTGATCAGTCAAATTTCGGTCAGGGTTGACTCCACTAAATTCGTCGATCGGGACCGACTCGACTAAATATAGCCAATTTTTGATCACGATCGACTCAGTTGAATACAGTCAAATTTCGTTCGAGACTTACTCGACCAAATACGGCTAAATTTGGGCTGGGTCGACTCGACCAAATTTTGGTAATGATCAACTGAATTCGACCAAATTTAGGTCAGGACTGACTTGCCTCAATATGACCAAATTTTGGTAGCAATTGACTCTGTCGAATATGACCAAATTCAGGCCAGAACCAACTCGGTCAAATTTTGGTCGAGGCCAACATGACCGAATTTTGACTAAAGCCAACTTGACTGAATTCGGCCGAATTTTGGTCATGGCTGACTCGGTTGAATACGGCCAAATTTTGATCGTGACTGACTCATTTGAATACGCCAAATTTCATCCTAAGTCTTAGCCGAATACGGCCAAATCTCAATCGAGGCCAACTCGATTGAATTCGACCGAATTTTGACTGGAGCCAACTCGGTAGAATACAACCAAATTTTGGTCGCGGTTGTCTCGGCCAAATACGGTCAAATTTTCTCTAGGTCGACTCAGCCTAATGCAATCAAATTTGGGTCGGGGTGAAATCAACCGAATACTTCCAAATTTTGACCAAGACCAGCTGTGCCAAATTTCGATTGAGATCGACTTGACTGAATTCGGCCGAATTCGGCCAAATTTCGTGTATGGTCACGCCAACTTAATCAAATACAACTAAATTTGGGCTAATCTGTCTCAAACTTTAGCCTAACCTAACCAAAAATATAAATTGAAAATTTGGATTATCCATTTTGAAAATCTAGATTTAGAGAATGAATATTCAATCCATAAAATATATAAATTGTAGATCAGATTGATATCTAGATCCAATAAAATGAATTTTAAATGGATTAGATTTTTAATAAAATGGATATAAAATGAATTGGATCAGAGAAAAAATAGATTGAATGATGAAAATTGGATTTTTTGTCCACCCTTAATTTCACCTACCTAGCTCTTTTAAGACTTCAAGGTAAGATGCTTATTCATTACATAGATTGTTTAATTTGATTGAAATTTAGAAGAGTCACAAAACATTGATTTAGTGAAGTAGAATGATGTCTATTCATACAAGTAAGATTCTCCATAAAATTTGATAGAGATGCAGTTAATTTGGAAGAAGGAGAAAGGTAGAAGATTAAAATTTCACTTCATTTGCAAATAATTTTAATTATATGTTAATAAATAAAAATTAATATTAATTTTTTATAATTATATTATTGTTTCAATAGGTATTATTGACGATGATTTTCATTAGGAAGTCTATATTATTATTAGTAATCTTTTAATTATATTTGTATCTATAAAATTTGAATTTATATAGAATTAATATCACTCCATCATTAATTCGTGAGTAAACTAATATCATATGTGTGATTGAACCCAATTATATGTTTCCTACTTACCTTTATCACTTTCAAATCTTCACAATAAAAAATTGTTCCCTTGAGCAACCTTTTTGTTTTCTCTTTTTGATGCAAACAAATAATTTTGTTTTGGAAAGATGATTGTGGTTGAATGAATTAAGGGATAAATTTCAGATTTTAAAACACAAAAGTAGATGCATGGATGACTTGTTTTTCCTACTTTCTTGTTTTCGTTACCTTAATGTTGTAAGGTTATTGATCGCATCGTTATTTTAGTTACTTGGTTGTTAATTTAGTTATTCTATAATTGATTCACACGTGACTATCTAAATGGTCAGGTAATATATTAATCATTTTAAATCTTTCAATCACGTCTTTTATAATCATATCATATCTAAATATATTTATATTTTAAAGATATTAATCAAATATTTCTACAGTTTTTAACATTTTTTGAAACCCTTAATTAATATAATATTCACTCTATAACTCCATTGCAACCTTCTTTTTGCTTTTAATCAATTTAACTTTATTGTCAATGCTTTTAATTTTTTATTTTTTGGCTTTGTTCCCACCATAAGATTTAGTTTTATGTTTTCCAACATCAATAATTATAGCTATTTATTTATAATACATAATGCTGCCACTGGCACCACCATAATATATTCCTTACCATTAACTGGTTCTTGCCAGCACTGCATTGCACTTTCTTTATAATCACATCAACAACAGCTTAACACTGTGAAGGTTGAATCCTCGTCATCCTTTTTTATAATCTAACTAAAACACCTGAAACACACATTTTAATAAAAAAAATCCTAATTACTTTCGGAAATAATTTGTAAATCCAAATTTTTTGACACAATTATTCTAATTTTTCACACAATTTTTCTATTCTAATTTATACAAATCATATTTATAAAAACATTTGTTATTCCATTAATTTCTCTTATCAAATAAGATCGATATAAATTCAAGTGAGTTCAAATTTCTGTAAACATTATCAACATTGCTAGTTGAAATCAAGTTAGGCCAAATAAGTGGACTAAACCTTTTATTTTTAACTCTTTTTGTTTGTTCTCTTTTCGCCTCATTTTTACTATTTTTTTTTTAAGAAAATCTCTTTAAAACATTTAATTATTTTTATTTTTTATTTTGTTTGCTATTATTTTTTTTCCTTTTTTTTCAAAATATTTAAGCACCTATTTTTTACAATTTTAGAAATAAATTTTATTTATCCAGATAAAATTGAATGATAACAGTCATCCTCCTTTTACTTAAATTTTACTATATGATATAAAAATTTGACATTTTTATCTTATCATGCGGGTAAAGATAATAAAACTAATTTCATTTGAGTTTCAAAAGTAAAAGAAATGGTGTCATGATATCGGATGATGTTGTAGGTAGCAGAGAAAATAGGTTATGGGAGTGGTGGTTTAGTCTGGTCTAGAGTTGTTAAACATAGTTTTAGGTGGTTGTAGTTGTTATGTTTGTTAAGATATGTCGAATATTCGATTAGCAAATATTATGTAATCAAATATTGTGTTAGTAGTAATTTATGCATTATTACCTCTGAACAAATACGTGCAACTCTCATTCCTTTAATAGATTATTACCTCTTTGAACAAATGTGTGCAGTTGTCATTCCTTTAATATATGAGGAATTATACACCCTTATATATATATATATATATATATATATATATATATATATATATATATATATGGTACCCTATTCTTTGAAATAATATATATCAGAATTATTCTTTCAATCCTTTCAATATGGTATCAGAGTCAAACACTAACATCCTCTACAATATAGGAAACAGTGCTTCTTTATTTGAATATTTCTGATGGCTCCTTCCGATAAAATTCAATCGGAGAAACATGATTTTGGGACTTCCGCTGCTACCCATATGCAAGAAGCTACTCCCAATAGCCATAGTACTATTGCTGCCAAATTTGTGATCAAATCAAGTATATCTAACTCTGCTCTTAATCTTTCTGTTGTTACTAGGGGTAGTAATTGGATAATTGATTCAGGTGTTACTGATCATATGACTTGTGATCCACATAACTTTACTAAATTTTCCCCTAATTGTTTTAAAACTGTTATTATTAATACCAATGGGATCTCATCTCCTATTGAAGGTGTAAGTACTATATCTCTTTCACCCTCCCTCACGTTTTATTTGTTCCTACATTGAACTGTAATATTCTCTCTATCAGCAAGTTAACCAAATTACATTCTTGCCTTATTTTACCCAGCCCATTTTTTTTCTAGAACATCCATTATAAGGAGAAGATTGGTAGTGGTAGAGAGAGAGAATGACTGTATTATCTTGAAAATGTCTCACACAAACCCATAAAGGAGCATTGCCTTGTCTTGCAAATGAACACATACAAGATAAAAAGAAAATTTGGTTATGGCATAAAAGATTGGAACATCCTCTTTTGGTTATCTAAATAAATTATTTTCATCACTATTTTATAAATGCAATATTCTTGCCTTATTTTACCCAGCCCATTTTTTACTAGAACATTCATTCTAAGGAGGAGATTGGCAGTGGTAAAGTAAGGAGAAGATTGACAGTAGTAGAGAGAAAGAATGATTGTATTATCTTGAAAATGTCTCACAACAAACTTATAAAGGAGCATTGACTTGTCTTGCGAATGAACACATACAAGATAAAAATAAAAAGGAAATTTGGTTATGGCATTGAAGATTGGGATATCTCTCGTTTGGTTATCTAAATAAATTATTTCCATCACTATTTCATAAATGTAATATTTATGATTTTATTTGTGAAACTTCTGTAATGACAAAAAGTCATCGTGTTGTGTTTCCTTAAAGCAATAAAAAACATATTTTCCTTTTTCATTCATCTACACAGATGTTTGGGGCCCTGCCCCACAATCTACACATAATGGAAAAAAAATAGTTTGTCAATTTTGTTGGTGATTGTACTTAGATACCTTGAGTGTATTTGCTTAAACATAAAAGTGATGTGTGTAATGTGTTTCGTTACTTTCATCATATGATAGTTACTCAATTTAACACATATATTAAGGTCATTCGATCAAATAAGGGAGGGAATAAGACTGAGTTAATCAAGTTCATGAACTCCAAAGGTATCTTACATCAAACTACATGTCCTTATTCACCACAACAAAATGGGGTGGCTGAGAAAAAAATATATACATATATTAGAGGTGACAATATCACTTTTGATAGATGGTAATGTCCCATCTCATTTATAGAATGAGGCTATGAGATCTGCAATTTATTTGATTAATCGAACAGCTTCTAGTGTAGTGTGCTTAACTTTCGAAGGCCTTTAGATGTGTTGTCTGATCATTGTATCCTTTCTTCCATGGTTTCTTTACCACCTCATATTTTTGGATGTGTTATATATGTTCAATTACACCCACATCAATGTACAAAGCATGAAGAACGAGTTTTAAAATATATTTTGTTAGGTATGGATCAACTAAAAAAGGTTGTCGTGCTTACCATCCACCATCAAAGAAATTTTATATCTCTATGGATGTGACATTTAATGAGCATAGTTTTTTTATGTTGATTCTAAAATTCAGGGCTGCAATGAAAGTGAAGTGCATAATCATGATGAGTATGTTTGATATCCCAAATATAAAATTATACAAATTATACTGTAAAGATAAATTATCGTATGAGGATCATTCTACGGGAAGTGAGTCAATCCTAAATATGGAAACTTCTCCTTTGGATAATACAATGTCTTTTAATCCTAACCAATTGGCTCAATCTTCTCCATAATACTAATGTAGTGTTGAAACTAATCATGAAATTGTTTCTCTTGATCCTCCCCTTGATAATACTAATTTAGACGAAATCGATCATGAAATTGATCCTTGTCTACATGAGACCACCAACACACCAAACATTGAGTCTACTACTGTCCAATATAATCTTCCATCTCGTTCTAACCGTGGTCAACCTCCAGCTAAATATGAATCAGACCTCCAAGCCAAAGTTAAATATCCCATTAGTAAATGTGTCATCTCACAAGTTATCACAATCATATGCATCATTTGTATCTCAATTATCTTCAATTTCTATTCCTATTAATATATAGGAAGCTTTGGTAGATCCTAGATGGACCAAAGCAATGGTTGATGAGATGACAGCTTTAGAAAAAAAAAAACAACACTTGGGATCTTGTGTCCTTACTAAGAGAGAAGAAAATTATGGGCTACAAATGAATATTTACAATTAAGCATAGAGCTAATGGAACTATTAAGAGGTATAAAGCACGACTTATGGCTAAAGGTTACAATCAGTCGTATGGTGTAGATTATCAAGAGACGTTCGCATCGATAGCAAGCTTAATACTGTGAGAATACTTCTGTCACTCGTAGCAAACTAAGATTGGCCTTTTCTACAATTTTATGTGAAAAATGTTTTCCTACATGGAGAAATTTTAGAAGAAATTTATATGAGTTTTCCACCAGACATGACAGATTCAATTGGAATAAAGGTTTGCAAATTAAAGAAGGTTCTATTTGGATTAAAACAATCCCCAAGAGCATGGTTTGGAAGGTTTACCAAGTCTATGAAGGCTTTTGGCTATAGAGCTAGTAACTCTTGATCACACCTTATTATTTAAGAGAGGAAAAGGAAGAATTATTAGATAATATATGTAAATGACATGATTGTTACATGAAATGACCAAGATGAGATTTCTAGTTTACAACAATACATTACATCTAATTTTGAGATGAAACAACTTGGAAACCTCAAATATTTTTTGGGTATTGAATTAGCTAGATCAAAACATGGCATTTTTTCTATGCAAAATAAAATATATTATTGACTTACTATCGGAAACTGAACTGCTAGGGAGTAAACCAGTTGATACACCAATAGAACAAAATCATAAACTCTTTCAATGCTCAAATTCAGCAAACATAGACAGAGGGAGATACCAAAGGCTGGTAGGAAAATTAATTTATTTGTCTCATACATGTCCAGATATTACATATGCAGTTAATGTTGTTAGTCAATTTATGCATGACCCACAAAAACTTCATATAGATGTTATTGAAAGGATTATGAGATATTTAAAGTATATTCTTGGAAAAAGAATTTTGTTATCAAATCATGAAAACTTAAAAGTAGACGGGTACACTGATGTAGATTGGGCAGGTTTAAAAGATGATAGAAGATTTACCTCTAGATACTTTACTTTTGTAGAAGGGAATCTTGTAATTGGAGGAATAAAAAATAGCTTGTGGAAGCAAGATCTAGTGTTGAAGCAGAATTCAAAGGCATGGAACTAGGTGTATGTGAACTTTTGTGGATTAAAAATGTGTTATCAGATTTGGACTTTAAATAAAATGAAACTATTAGTTTGTACTGTGATAATACGTCCGCTATAGCAATTGCTCACAATCCGGTGCAACATGAAAGAACAAAGCATGTGGAGATTGATAGACATCTCATCAAAGAGAAACTTGAAGTTGAAATAATTTCCTTTCCTTTTGTAAAATCGGAATTGCAGTTGGCTGATGTTCTCACTAAAGGAGTGTCAACCTGAGTATTTAATGAGTCTAGTTTCTATTCAAGTTGGAAATATGTCATATTTATGCACCAACTTGAGTGAAGGTGTTGAAATATGTCAAATATTTGATTAACAAATATTATGTAATCAAATATTGTATCAACTGTAATTTAGATATTATTACTTCTGTGAGCAAATATGTGTAGTTATCATTCCTTTAATAGATGAAGAATTATAGCACCCTTATATGTATATATATAGTATCCTATTATTTGAAATAATATACCAAAATTATATGTTAAATCTCTTTTATAATGTTTACATATATACATAGTAGTATAGTTTTATCATCATGTTTTGAATTTCTGAACCAAAGGGTGCATTCATTTTGGAAAAGTGTTTTGTAGTAAATGCTGGAATGATACTATATCTGTATATATCATGCATGTTTCCTGTTTTAGAGTTAATTTAGTTTTACTTATCAAATATTAGTGTGCTCTATACTTATGGGGCTCTTTCAGAAAACAAAAGAAGATTTTTTCTATAATAACCAAAATAAAAAATTTGCTAATTTTATTGGAAGTAAAAATATATTAAACCATTATCTTCGATTTCTATTTTTATCTTATAAAACACATAACTTAATAGTTTATATTGATTTGTAATTAATTATATCATAATTTCTTATTTATATTTAAAACATTATACATCAGTCAAAATATAAACTTAATCACTACACGTTCTATATGCAGTTAAACTAAGATCATGCTTAGACAAAATTGTATATAACTTATCAAACGCACTGCGTGTCTAATGAACAAAATTATCCACTTCACTTTGATGTACCTGTGAGGAATTATCCACTATTATAGTATCCGTGGTGGCATCAAATTAAATCACACCTTAGTTTGCTCAGACCTTTTTTTACTCGCCATGACTTGCAATGGTATCTCTCCGGCAGCATGAGAAAGCACTTTTCCCACAAAGATGTCATAGATAGCTACTTTTCTAATCTTCAAGCCAACGCTTTGAGGTGCTTGTTGAGTTAACTCCTTCTCTACTTACCTGTTACAATCCCAGAAAAAAAAAAAAAAAAAAAAAAAAAAAAAAAAAAAAAAAAAAAAAAAAAAAAACTGAATGACGACATGAAAACAATATTTTAATGATCTATGGACAATGCATAACTTTATTTAATACTAATTCCGCTCATAGTACAAATGCAACATCATCCATAAAAGTGCGGAGATATCTTCCAATATACTGTACTATTTGTTTGTATTTATTTCTCCTTGAAAACTGGGATGCGTTTTAGGCTAATCTTTCATGATTTACAAATGGAGATCCAAACAGTAAAATGGAGTTAATGGTAAAAATAACCGCAGAACATTTACTAATTTACTGGGATCAAACAATGGTTGACAAGAGAAAACTTACCATAATTTTGGTGCACCCTCGTGAAGTTATAAATGGCTTTGATTAAGGAACCATATGTCATGAATTTCAATGATCCCATGTGTCTGTAATAAACACAAAATTCAGTCCAAAGAATCATAAAAAGAAAAAACATGTCAAAAATAAATCAGCGTGAGCATGATCCAAGTCTTGCCCAACGCCTACTATTGTCACTACTTTTAGAATTCTGTAGAATGTTTGTTTTGTACTGAGCTATTTACTACCTATTATTGAATTTTCTTTGAATACAAAATTCTTCTTATTTTCTAGAAGATTTGTACAGAAATGGAAAATAGAACTTTTCAGTCTTTCTTTATCATTGTGGTTCGCCATTTAGGTCCCTAAATATCCAAATCTTCTGAAAAAAGTTGTGTTGTACTCGAAGCCGTGGGTTCTCAATTTTTTAAATGTGTATAGCTTTCTTAAGCGATCATGAGATCACCAACTTTTAATATTAAGTTTTCACGTATAGTTGTATGGCCAGCATTCATCAAAAATTATAAACAAGTTCGCACATCACCTACGGAGCAGAGGCTATGCATGGCAAGGAACTTTAGGTTAAACTTTCAATGTTATAATGTCTCTGCAATAGAATTATGGAGTTCAGTTCGAGTTTTAAACTAATTTCATTTACGAGGACTTCTATTTCAGTTAAATCATCAGCATACTATTCCAAGTTGATAACTAATTCAGAACAGAACGGCAACGTAATATAACTACCGCTTTTTCTGTGAAAAAAATAAACATTTTATCACTGCACTGATATAATAAAAAATAATAGTTTCCTCTAAAGAACTTACACGATCTCTGTGTAGCGAAGTCTCCATGCAGGAAAACCAAGATGGGTCCTCACAGGTCCATAAACCAGTAAAAGGTCAGGCTCAGGGCCTTTGCTACCTGATCATAATGATAGGTACCTTTCTGAATAAGGCAGTCAACTCTTAAACTATTACTAGGTCTAGAAAGCAAACATACCGACAATCTGCAATGCTTCATTCAAGTGAGGTTCTAACGATATTTGGGCATCTAGTTCTCCACCCAAGGAATGCTGTTTCAAGTTCTCCACAAAAACCAAGTTAGCTGCTTTCGCCACTGCCTCCTTCCCGTCCACATAAGAAAGAAACTCTAGAGTCATGTGATCATGAGCATGGTGTGTAACAACTTGACTAACTTCCTGCACTGAGTTAATGCTAGATCAGATCAAACAAGTGACGTAGCAGCAAACGTTACTATTCATCCTTGACAGCAATAGCAGCTGAATGAGCCATTTATAATCCATATTTTATACTAATGCATTTTTTGGAATTTTTGGAGGCAGAGGGAAAATACAAAGAAAACATATGATAAGAATGATCATCTTTCCCTTCTTTTGCTTAGATGAGTGAGGAAAGGAAGAAAATATAAATTTTATTATTATTACTGGAAGAAGAAAAAGAAAAAGAAGGTTCATGTACATAGTCTGTTTTCTCCTTTCTCACTTCGTCTTTGGAGAAAATATTCTAGCGGGTTCAAAGGTACTATTTCATGCCTACTTCTGTCACTCCTATTCTTAAACTACCATCAAAGGACCTAAAATAAATAATAACTGTCTGGGTTCATTTCCTTCCCTTTGCTTTTGTCTCCATTAATTTTCACCATGTCATGAATGTGCATTAAGTAAAGACTCAATTAGAAAGCCACTTAAAATACATACACAGAATCGTGTCTTTCATCTTCTTATAAATAGTTTTTAGACAATGCACCAAAAATAATCAAATACTGCAAGTAAGCCCCATCATCTATGAACATTTTAAGCCAAAGACAACGGAAATGAGATCAGATGTACCCAACAAATTTCATGTGTAAAACCAATTTAATCTAGGACGCATGATCTACCAGAATCTGAAAAAAGGTTTGGTTACATGTCCTTCCCCGTTACCTAATTGAATAGTAGAAAGAAGTCGAAGAATCAAACAAAATTAAATGAGGAAAGGGTGGGATCCAAATTGATTAACATGGGAAAAATATAAGACAAACCAGTCACATGCAGGTTAAAATCATAACCCGGAGTCAAACTTTTCAATAAATTAACAAAGAATCAATCTGCAAGGAAACAATTATATGGTACCTGAATGGATTTTGCATTCTTCAAATTTTGAAGTATGGTTTCCTTAGACTTCTTCAATACTCCTAGAATGAAGAGTTCAGGGAAAACACTATTATATGGCCTGAGTAAAAGAAACTTTACAATCACTGGTTCTCCAAACCTTTCATACCATTCATGTCATAGAGGCACACATTCTTCACACCAATAGAGTCCAGCCACTTCAACAGTTTAACAACTTCGGAAATCTGACAAGCTTCTTCACTTTCTATGACAATGGCAAGGTACTGAACCTTTTCTGAATGAAGAGACTTGTATTTCTCTAGTACTCCAAGAGAGATGAAGTAGCTCTCCAACAAATTACCCACGACTACTATGGAATACCATGCGCTGACAATTATTTGCAGAAAGTACCATAGCAGTCCAAGCCAGAGATCTGCAATCTGTAGAAGCCTTAAAACCCACAATGAATGGACTTAAATTTTAGGTTGAATGGAAAAGGATATGCTCAGTTGCATTGACTAACCATTTACGTTAAATATCATTGTGTTCAACAATACATAGATCAAAGATGCGCAACAACATGTATTTAGATTGGAATCTTTCTACACTAGCGTGCGTGGACTCTGTTAACAGAATCGACTTATGTTGGAAAATATAATAAGCATAACTTGTTTATCTTATAGAATAAGTAATTTATTGATTTAATATTACCAGTTTTGTAGACACCTTTAGATGTAGATTACCAGTTTCTTACGGTCTACACATCTGTTGATTCAGGATCTAGATAGTTGTCATTTTTCTCTTGTATTGATCTATTTTTTATTCAGTGCTTGGATTACTGCGCTTGGAGATGTGTCTATGACAGCATGATATTTGGTATTCAGTAGTTTTTCTCTTGTATTGGTCAATCTCTACAGGAGTTAAAGATGTGTCTATGACAGCATGATATTTGAAAGAAATAAAGTGATTGAAATTCAAAGAATTAACTGAAACATCACAGGGTCTCTAAACAACTTTTAACTATAGAATTCAAGTTAATAACAATAACTGGTTATTAAATTGAATGAATATTTTGTTTCTACTAAAAAACATTAACATGACATAGATATCTCACAGAATATTATTAAGTATTCTTGCTATTGCAACTACAGCAGAAAAAAGCTTTTCAAAATTAAAATTAGTATTCCTATATGCCTAAAAAAAGATTGAACAATTTAGCTATTTTAGTAATTAAGAAAAATTGAACACCTAACTTTGATTATATACGAATTTAATAGCGGGTGCAAGAAAAATATTTCTTTGAAACATAGTGTGCAGAGAGTTGCAGTACTGATGGAAGATTGGGCTGAAGGATATGAAGTCGTGAAGACTTACAGTAACAATACACCGAGAAAACTTGTGAGCTCCATGTCTAAAATCCATGGATCCTAAAAGTACGAAAAACATCAATTAGATCAATTTCAAAAGGAGAAAGAGGGCAATCAAAGAAGCGAGCATGTAAACATATACACGAGTAATAGTTAAACTGGAAATAATAATTAATAATTGCTGCAATCAATATGAGAAACGGAAGAAGATGAATCCATAAAGAACGAAACCAAAACACGAAGGCAGCAAGCAATAGACTAACTCAGACGTGAATGCATAATTGCAACGAAAAACATACAAAAAGAGGAAGAAGAAGAAGAAGAAGAAGAGGCAGACGCAAGCTAAAACCAGGTTACGATTCAGCAAACACCAAACAGAATAGGGAAAATCACATGACTAAAGAGCGGAAGGAGGAAACGGAGTGGCACCTGAAAGAGAAACCCAACGAAATAAAATCGTTTAATTTGCGGCGCCAAGCGAATAACAATAGAGCAGAAAGTGACGATGAAGATTATTTAAATTATTGTACTTAAGCAGCGTGCGCAGATCAAATTATTTTCATTGGTTGAGGAAAAAAAGTAAAGTATTATTTGACGCAGAAAATAAATTATTGTTCACTATTATAATATTTAAATTATAGACTTATTTTAATAATTATTTTTTTATGCTTATCTTTGTTTATTTCATTTATTTTATTATAATCTTTTATTTATCTTTTGCATCTTTCAAAATCAACAATAGTGAGAGAAAAAAATTGTTTTACTGACTTCACGATACTTTTTAATTAATTTTTCAATTCTTTCATATTTGATCTATTTCATTGACTATAAAATTTCTGTTGATTTATTTTTTCGTACTTATTTGATTCGAAATGTCATGAATAAACACGAGTGCTATTTTCTCTGGTAAAATACATATTATTATTTAGAAATACATTTAATATGCTTTTATCAATGTTAAGTTTTCATTTATAAGGAAAATTGTACCAATCATTTTTCGGGTTGTCTTAAAATGATATTTACACATTTTTTTTAGTTTGTAAAATATTTTCACGTCTCTTGAAACAATATTAACAGGATTAAATTATGTGTTTTTTTAGAAATATTAATTTGGTCTTTTCTTTATCTATTTCAATTTAGTTTTTAGTTTGAAAATTTTGATGTAAGTTCTTTATCTGAATTAGTACTAATAATATTAAAGAGATATTACATGTTAATTTGATTTTTCTTTTACATTTTTTAAATTATTTTTAAAATATGAAAAAAATTGTTACGTGTCAAAATTGACATCATGTCATATAAAAATGGTAATGTGACATCATGGTGACAGTACAACATGTCATACCAAGTGTTATAATCTATCTCAAGTTTGTTTCTGTAATTTTATTGTTTCAATTAAGTTATAATACTTTTACAATGGTGCAATCTCATTCTTCTCCAAGTTAAAATAAAATTTAATTTTTACATAACTACTATACGAATAATTTTATTTAAATTGATATTTTTATTAAATATTTTAATATGATTAAATCTATTTAACTTATATTTCACATTGAAACTTATTTAAAATTTGTTTTAAAATTTTAAATTTATTTGTTTTAAATTGTTATAAAATTAATATAAAATTTTATGTTTGAATTTATATAATTATTATTTTTAAACAAACTCAAACATCTATATAAAAATTATTAAATTTTTAACATCTAAAAATACACAATTATTTGAACTATAAATATAGATAAAAAACAATATTTAAGTACAATATAATAGAATATCAATGCAAATAAAGCTTAATGTAAAATATAAGTTGAAAATGTTGATAAGTTTATTTTATGAGATGCAATTGATAAACAAAAATATAAATTTGGTTAAACTTAATATTGTTAAAAATATTTAATAAAAAAAATTATATCATTTATAAAAAAATTAAATTTAGTTTCAATTTGGAAAGAGACTGAATTGCTCAATTTTTTCAAAAGCTAGAATTAAAGTGAGACAAAATAAAAATATAGAGACATCTAGAGTGACAACACTAACATGTGACCATTATTACTGTCATGTGACACAACATTAACTTTGACATATGAAAAAATTTTAATTTAAAAAAAATAAAAAGAAAAAAGTTTTAAAAAAATCGTGAACTAACACGTGACACTTTTCTAACATTGGTAGTAATATAGAACTTCATTGCATCAAATTTTCTAAATAAAAACCAAAATGAGACTAATAAAAAAAAAAGATCAAATTGATATTTTCCATAAAAAATAGAGATCAAATACATAATTTAACCATTAAAGACTAGTCATTTAAATTTTCAATTTTATTCATTTATACACAGTCCAAGTGTCTCAAAAATGAAATAAAAAAATAAAATAAAATCATAGTGACCAAAACAATAAAATAAACATTAAGCACGTAAGTAGAACTGACAAAATGGATTAGAACCCGCAAGCCAATTCAGCCCACCACAAATTCGAGCAGGTTGAGTTAAAAATTTTTTACAAAATTCAGTACGAGTTAATTTTTAACCCAACTCACCTAGAATCCGACTTACTCGGGTTGAATCAGTGGTAAGCCGGGTTGGTGAACCAACCCGCAAATAAAGGGTCACACAAGTGTTTTTTATTATATTGAACTTTGCATTTGAGTCGATTTAAGTTATTTTTTTTAGCCAATACATTGATAATTTGTATTTTTGTAATTTTGATTTGTATTTGAAGTTTAACATCCTTTTGGATTGTATTTGGATTCTATTGAAGTTTATTTAAATATTAATCATAATTATAATTTAGTTGTTTTTAGACGGGAGAAAAAAATTGTATTTTTTTTAATTAAGTGAGTGAATGAACTAACCCATTTAGTCCACCAACCTGTAATGGGTTGGATCGAGTTTGAATTTTTTTTGATTCACTAATAAGTGAATCGGGTCAGGTTGGATCACTAAGTGGCCAACCAATGATGGGCCAAACCGAGTCAGGTTATCCGTTTTGACCGTTCTACAAATAAGTACTCTATTAGTAATCGAAAGTTGTTATAAAATAAAACTAATAACAGAGAAGAAGAAAGGAATAGAGAATATTTTTTCAGTGTGCTTTTATGTGCATCATTACCGAGAGAGAGAGAGAGAAAATTCTTATTTATAGATAAAAAAACAACCCAAATGATATATCTCAATAATTACAATAATTAATACAAACCATTTAAATAACATAAAATGTTAACAACTCAAATAGACATCCATTACTTTTATACCAAAAGTAAATTTTATTAAGAATTCAAAGGCCCGTGGTCATACGATTGTAAAAAATGATGTCGTGAATTTGTCTCATTTATCACATGATTCATTACTACAATTTCCATCCATCTACATATGACATAATTAAATTTGATAAACTCTTTCATCAATAAAAAATATATTTTATAATGTATGTTAAACCTCAAGTCGCATTAAAAAAAATCTTAATTTTCCTCCTAATGTAGTGGTTCAACCAAGTATTAATCTAAGAAATCTAACTCAAGTAGACATTTGTGTGGCTTTAACCATGAATGAAATGCGTGAGTTGGGAGAATATTAAAACAAATAAATGCAAATGAATATTGAAACTACAAATGCAAATGAAATATGAAGAAAAGTACAGAAAACTGGACTAAAAAAATGAACAAAAAGGTATGGCAGTGAATGAACTAAAGAAACAAAGGCAAGAGTGGATTGCAAGTAAAAATGGATTAAAAGGATGAAATTCATGTAATTAAACCAAAAGAAGGACTAAACAATGAATTGAAATAAGTTACAGCACTGAAAACAATGAATTATAGCGCAAAACAGTGAGAAACGAAAATGTTTGATGAAATGTCTATGTGAAAATACATATGCTGAAAGGTGTTCTATGAAATGCTCAAGGGAACCACACTAATGAAACAGGCTATAGTGACTGGAACGAAATTATATCAAAGGAAAAATGTAAAAACTAAATCTAAAACTAGAAAATAAACTAAAACGGCAGAATCAAACCAAAGGGACAAAACCAAAATGCAAACTAGTGCTAAAGCAGTGGAAAGCATATGCAACCGGAAAATGAACTAAGCATTATGAGATGGAAATGTGAAACTGAGTTAAAATGATTGAAACTCAATTGAAACAGCAGTACACAATTTGAAATGAGAAATCAAACATGAAAATGGGTACAATACTGAATTAAGCAAACAAAAATAAGGAACTCGATGTAAAGCCAGCACTGAACCATAAAAACAATAATTATGAACTAAGCTAGACTTAGTCAGATGATCAAAATCAAAATTAAGCAACATGAATTGAAACTGAACAGAATTAGAAATGCTGAATAGTCTAGAAATATGTGAATAGAAATCTGGAACAGAGAACTAAACGTAAGAACAAATGCAGAACCATAATTCTAAATTGGGGAAAAACAGTTAAAACTGAAAAACCTAACTACTAAATCTGGAATAAACTGAATTTACATGTAATTTTTGAATCAAATGCACATGTTATCATTCGGTCCATGCTGAGTGTGCTGGTTATCACACTCGCAAGTTAACTACGAGTTTCCTTTTTTACTCGTAGCTTTCGAATTAACTCCGAAAAAAACTCATTTTTAGTGTGAACTCGGTAGACTAAGGAATAAAATCGATGAACTCGTTCAAACTCGCAAGTTTGGTACAGAGTTGACAAGTTCGAAGAGAAGTTTTTCAAACCCAAAAACGGCAGTCACCATAGTCGTTTGATGTGAGTAACTGAAGAAAACTCACCTAGTATAGGGTTTTACTTCTGCATCCGCTTGTGTTCGTTCTTGGCCTCCTTGCCGCTCGTTTGCGTCTCCGTTATTGTGCTGCGGTATTTAGGAGAGGAAGTTGCACCGACTAGGAGGAAGAGAATTTTATTGTGGTGCTGTATTGCAGCCTTTTAAGAAAGGAAGGTAATATAATATATATTATATTATGTATAATCGATTCTTTTAATGGAATTTTGTATAGAAAAAATAAGGATTTTAATTAAGAATTATTTTTAATTATTTAATAACTATATAATATGTTTTTTAATTTTGTAATTGAAAATTAAAATTAGGGATTAATTAAGTATGTTTGATAATTGATCAAATTCAATTAACAGTATTTCAATTACATTCTCGTCTATTATGCTTTATTATTTTATCGTAATATTTGAATTAAAAAAGAAATTCATTGAAAGTAAACTCGTCACCTATGATGCATCGATACTTCAAATTACGATATTCTTATCAATGAAGTATCTAATTCATAAAGTCGTAGTATACTACAATAAAATCTTTAAATAGTGACCAATTTTAGTGAAAAAAATTATAAGTTACTATATAATGACCAAATTGACAACTAAAATAGTTCCAAAAAATTATAATTAGTCTCTAAATTGATAATTAAAATAGTTTCAATTATGAATTGATTTTTAAATTGGTCACTAACTTTAAGTATCAGATTTTGGCTACCAAAATAATTGGCCTTTGATTAGGAAATTTGGATTCACACATTAACACTCATATATTTATTATGTTTGTAAGAATTATTGTACAATTTTCAATTTTCATATATCATGTATCTATTAGTATCGTATCTTATTATTTTTTGAAAATAAAGGTATCAAAGTATCAGATACGTATCGTATCCGATACACGTATCGTATATGTGCATCATAGCTAGTCATAGAGCTTCCACGAATTTACGTAAGTTCAGGTTACTTATCAAGTTTGACAACCTTGAACATAACTAACTATATTACCTAACTAAACTAAAGTGACTTAACTACCTCTTTAATTGCAAGATTCTGAAATGTTATTTGGTTTAGAGATTGGAAACATGATTCGTAATAAAAAAATGATTAAGAAAACAGTGTTGAGTTGAAAACAGTATTTAGAAGAACAGGAAAACTTGGAGAATCTAATTTAGTACTTCATAAACTCAATCATAATCATAGCATCTTCGATCTTCACTGCTAAGAGGTTCAAATCCGAACTTCCTAGATTATGAAAATCCTTTAGTTCAATTAGAACTCAAACGCATTCACAATTTGAGTCTAAAGAGGATGCAAGAACAAAAATGCATGAACATGATCAATGTTTACTTTTCCTAATTCAGATTCTTCCATGAAAGGTTAGAAACATTATGAAAACAGTGATGTGAGTTGAAGAACAGTGATTACAATGTAAAAAAAAAAAAAATACAGAAAATGGAGAATGGAGAAAGAAAGAAAAATCTGGAATTTTATTGATTGCAGAACTTGGAACAGCAAGACGAGGGAGAAGTTGGAACGCACCACAAGAGTGCAGCCGCTGCTCCTCAGAACTTCTAAACTACTTAGAACTATTAACAACCTACTACTACTTACTATTGTACACAATATTGTAAACAAGTTTCTGAATAGCCAGTCAAACCTTTATATAGTCTAAAATGAAAATGAAACTGGAAAATGATTAGTCAGAAATCTAATGATTGCCAAAACTGATCTAAAACTAATCCTAACTATATTTACAAATAACTCAAGTAACGGGTAAAACAGGTCAAGTGACCATTCCATCTTCAAAGCTTCAACTGCAGTTTTACTGGCTGTCTCGGGTTACTGTGAACTATTTTGTTTTGTCCAGTTAAAACTCAACTGGCTGCAGCAAGTTAACTTCTCTGATCCAACAGGTTGAAAGCTCTCAGGCATTTTCAGTTGCAGCTTCAGATTGAAATCATTCGACTGACGCATGCAGGTTTCTCTAGCTTTGTTTCAGCTTCTGAAGCAGTCAATAACAGCCAGCAAAAGGTCACTCCATCTTGGTTCAGCTGTCCAATTGATTTCCAAACAGGTTGTCACAGGTTGCAAAACTGGTCCAACAAGCTGACCAAACTTCCTTCAATCATTGCCTCCAAACTGTACTAGATTTAAGCTGCACCATAATTCACTGCACCGAACTTAAAAATCCAATTAGTCACACCTCCAATTAATTGCACAAGAGGCTGAAACAAATACTGCACTGAAAATAGAAGCTAGAATAATCACTCCCTACTTTGAAAATGAGCACAATCTGAATTTTATTCTTTCAAAAGGACTAAAATACTACAAAATTGCAAATTGAACTAAAAAGCTACTTAAACTGCTCTACCAACACATTTTCAGAAATTCTTCTATTTTTACATGAAAAATCAAAACTGAATTAAAACTAAGAATTTAGAAACAAAACATAGCCCAAAGAAAAGCAATTAGCTTATAAAAGTGTATCAAATCTGAGACTCATCAATGTAACATTCCCTAAGTCGAGCTAAACAGAAAAAGAAAAGAAATTAATCTAGGGAGACAAAGAGACATAAGATAGAATATGATGCATTCAGTAGGATACTCCTCATGTATATTTTTATACATAATGAATTACAATGGTAGTACTTACACAAGATCAGCTAATTCTCAACTAATGATAACATCATTTGCCGTAGTAGTTCTAGAAGTAAATCAATTAGCTCCTTTAAATGGTGAAAGACCCAAAAAACATATATCTGGGAGGGAATGATTAGACATTCCGAACTGAGATTGAGCACTCCCTTGTAAAGAAATCATGATGTCATTTCCTTCGCCTCAAGCTTTCAGGGAAGCTTCTGAGCATTAGAAAAATTCCGAAGTGAAGAACATCGCATCTGATCCTGTTCTGAATTGTTTTGTTTTCACTTGCTTCAATAACTTATTCGTTGAGGGGACCAAAAGGGAGGATTAGAAATCGTCATTAGTCTGCCGAAAGGAAATGAAACAATAGCAACAAACACGATGCTTTCTAATTAAGAACCCCGGTACTGTAATCTATTTACATTCACCACCAAACAAAAGAAGTTTGGTGCATGGAAACCGCCCCATTGTGAGGTCCGGAGAGATCTACATAGTGAGTGGAGACCCACCCATGACTACCAAATCAACCAACCTAAAGGCACCACGGCTTGCAAAAAGAATGTGGACTCTGACCCATGAAAGTCCCACCTATAGACACCACCATAGTCTGTAAAAAATCAGACCATTTGGCATTCCTTCTAATGGCCAGTCTCTCAAATAAATAGCATAATGAATTGGACCAAGGATATATTTCCCAAACTCCTTGCTCCTCAAAAATATCCCCTAAAAGCTGCTTAGCTCCCAAGCTACTTCATAATAAAAACCAGATGATTATTTGTCTCTGAACTTCAAAACCAGAGAATAAATATAAGAAGTGCAGATGACTTTCACTTTAAATTTACCAGTTTTAACAACTGAACCAAGAACATAACTAGTTTGACAAAGAAAACAAAAAATATTAAGTATACTTGCTAATATAATAGCACATGAATGGCTATTGTAACAAAAATAAAAAATGACTTGCTATTCCTCGGTACTCAGATTTTACATAATTCCCAATTTAGGAAATGTTAAAACAGCAAAAACTCCAAAAATTAAACCCTAAACAAATAGCAAAAAAGATTGGTCTATTCATGTGTCAGAAATGAATCTGGCATGCAAATGACTGACCACAAATAGATCCTAGAAACCACCAATGAACCTCTGTTTACAAATGATTGGAGGAAAAACCTTTTTTTATGTAGGTGAACATATCCATTCGTTGCAAAAAAGGCCAGACAGCTTATTGTATTAAAAAATCATTATATCAATCTCAGTTTATTGGTTATATAATGCAAGTATGCCACACTTGATATAATTTCTCTCTCTTCATAGAATAGTACCATATAACAAAAACATTATTGAGAAGTAATTTGCTCCAAAAGATATCAAGGATAGACATTTAACTTTTATATACCTTGGCATTTAATAGTATGTTTGATCATAGATCATCAAATCATTACCTCTGGCATGATGTAACGACATGAGGACAAAGAACGTGATTTCTTCAAAAGCCCATGTTTCCACAAAAACCCACATCTGCAGTCGAAGATGAATAATAAATGAAAGGCGTCATAAGATATTAGGGATTATGAAACAGCAACCACTTACCAGATTAACCATTTCTTGTATCCTACCTGTATTCATTTTCTTTCAGTTACATAACTCGCATTCAATCTGCAGTTCTGTACATCAGAAATTTAATCCACAACGGTTATCTCTTCATGAAGCCAGCAAATATCCTGCAATGTCAAAAGAAAATGCAGAGAAAAAAGGATCAGAATAAACATGCATAAATAATAACTTAAAGATCTAGTAGATTAACAGTGCGGTTTTGTAAGGAATGTCATGGCAAGTTTGACGAACACTTTTACCACTAAATGCATAAAGGAAGCACTTAATGTTAACATGTTTAAAATAATTCGGCAAAATGTCATGGAAAGTTTATCCTTGTGTTGCTTTGTACTTCACAAAATTAGAGCAAGTGCAACAAACCATTTGGCATATGCTGTCTGATAATTGTAGAGCTTCTTGCCACCTACCAACCCTGGTAAGGCCTTTGATGAGGTAGACAAATGTGCTAAGCTCTGGAACAACACTCTTATTTGTCATGCTTGCATAAAGCTCAAAAGCCTTATCAACCTTATTAGCAAGGGACAGACTCTCAATTAAGGAAGTATATAAATATTTGTTGGCAATTGCAAGGCTTGGAGATGATGAAATCTCCTCAAGTAGACTCAGCGCAACTTCCAATCTTCCAGCCTTGATAAAGCTATCAACCAAAATTCTGTATAAAGACTCCACTGGTGCTGATTCATTCTCATTCAGCTCATCTAAAAGCCCAATTGAGATTACAAACTCTCGATTAAAGCCCTCAATAATTTTACGGTAACTTGACAAATGCCTTGGCCAATACGTTTGTGTCATTTCATCTAGAAGTCTGTGTGCTTCATCAAGAACACCAGCAGAACAACAATGATTTATCAAGACCCTATAGGTTATAAAGTTTGGTGCACAGCCCTTTGAGCACATACGAGTATATAGCTCAAGACACTGTTCAATTTTTCCCAATTTCCCCAAGCCATCAATCATTGCAGTATAAGTTACGACATTTGGATAACAACCCACTTCTTCCATTTTAAGCATGAGCTTGTATGCTTCATCCGTCTTTCCAACTTTACAGAGGCCATCAATCATCTCTGTGTAAATAACAACATTTGGAGTGCAAGAATTTTCTAACATCTTGGATAACACTTTCAAAACAAGATCCAATCGTTTCTCTTTAAACAGACTATTAATTAAAGAACTGTAAGTGTATAAATTCGGACTATATCCACGCTCTGACATCTTTACAAACACCTCCCGTGCACTTTCAAGCTCTCCAGTCTTGCAAAACCCATCTATGAGAGCATCATACACTATTTGGTTAGGTTCACAACCATTAATAGACATGGTATCCAATAATTCACGGGCTTCTTTAACCCTGTTTGCTTTGCATAAACCATCCACCAAAGCCCCATATGTAATAATATTTGGTGTTTCACGGTCATTGTTATCTAGCTTAAAATACATGTCCATGTCAGAGCATTCCATGTCACCTTGCATTCTGGCATAGATCTGGCAAGCTTTATCAATCTGCCCAGCCTTACAATGACCATCAATTAAAGCTGTATACGTAACAACATTAGGCTTGCAACCTTCCACCAACATCATCTGAAATAGTTTATTTGCATCAAGCACCTTTCTTGCTTTCAGATATGCATGAATAAGAGCAGTGTAAGTCACTACATTCGGAATGCATCCGTCTCTCAACATTTCATCAAACCACTTCTGAGCCTGTTGAATAAGACCAGCTTTGCAAAAGCTATCAATTAAAATAGTATAAGTATAAACACTGGGAACAATGCCATTCTTTTTCATTTCTTCAAACAACAAAAAAGCCTTCTCTACCTTGGAGGCATCACAAAGAAAACCAATCACTTTAGAATATGTAGTATCATCAGGAATGAAACCCTTGCTCATCATTTCACATATAATCTTAAAGGCTTTATCAAACTTTCCAGCTCTACAAAGACACCGTGCAAAATTGCTGACATTTACCTTATTTAACACCACCCCTGAATCTAACATTTCACTGTAAGCCTTTTCAGCCAATTCCAGCAAATCTGAGTCGGGCAGCTCCTCGTTGCTGCATATACTACCAATGAATATATTATAAAGCAGATAGCTGGGCTGGCACCCACAGTTATCCATTTTCCTAAACAACTTATAGGCATAAGAGTAATCCCTGGATTTACAATAAGCATGTACAAGAGAATTAAACATCTCCCGATTAGGATAACAGCCTTCTGTCATCATCATGCTAAGAATTCTCTTACACCTGCCCAGCTGCCCTTTCCTCAAACAACCAGAAACCAAAATTCTATATGTGACAACATTGGGAATGCAGGAATTCAACCGCATTCGATCCAAGATTTGCATAGCTTCTTCAAAACGCGAAGCTTCGCACAACCCGGAAAGCATCCTATTATAAAAAACTGTGTCAGGCACAAACTCCTCCTTCTCAATCAAACTCAGCGCATCCCCACACCTCCCCGCTTTGCAGAGAGAATAGGCAAAGCAACTGAGAGTATATCCATCCATGAAAAACCCAGAGTTGGACATCTCTTTCTGAACCAAGTAAGCAGTATCTAACTTATCAGCCCGAAGAAAAACCTGAATCAAAGCATTATAAGTGGTAGGAGAAGCCTTGAACCCGAAATCCTTAAGCCTCCCCAACTCTTCCAACGCCACATTCCACATCCCATTCCTGCAACACTTTTGAATGAGAAAATTGAGCAACTTCCGAAGCAGCACCCTATCGTCATCCCTAATTTGCATCAAAAACATGTCGGACACTCTTTCATTAACGTCATTGCAACACAGTAACTCAATCAGTGTATTGTACACCACAGGAGTGTGGGTGTAACCGATTTGACGACTCGCCCACAGAAAAAACTCGACGCACAGCTCAGGGTGTTTAACGAGATTCATCACCTCAACAACCAGAGACTCGCTTAGCTTACCCCGAAATTGCCTCAAGAAATTTTGGGTTTCGGAGCCAAACCCGTTTCTGATTGCGTTGGACATGGATACGGCGTCGTTAGAGGAGTCACCGGAGTGGGTGGAGGAATTGAGCAAAGAGTTGCGGAGGAATGCGTAGTGTTGCGACAACTGGAGGGAAGAATCGTTCGAAGAAGTTTCATCGTCGGAGGGAAGAAGACCTGGGAGAGGGTGGTGTGAGGAATTGGAGCAGTGTTGTTTTGGGTGTAAAAAATGCAGAGAACGAGAGAGAAGATGGTTCAACTCTCTCTTCTTCATAATCATCAATCAAAATCAACAATACACTCACGAACCAACCAACCCTTTGTTTTAGGGTTTAAGAGAGAGAATCAAACAAGATAAAACCCTTGGAGCAACGAAAGATAACTCCATTGCATTCTCAAACAACTGATGATCATTTGAATTTTTATTTTTTTACTGTTAAAGTTACAATTTTTAATTTTGTGTTGTTATTGGATGGTTTCATCTTCTTAATCGAGAGATAAAAAGAAATTTTAAAACAACGCTTCACACGTTACATTACATGCGCACTATGATTACATATAACATGTACCTAACGTATATAAAATAATTTGATCTTAAAAACTTTAGAGATTTACATGGAAAGTCTTATTTTTTAGGGTACTTGTGATAATACTTAATACAGTTTTTAAATATGTTTTTAATCTATGAGTGTGTGTCATGATTAATTCTTTATTATTTTTTCCTCATATGGTATGATTAGTAATCATTATTTTTAGTATTTATAAAATAAGAGAATTTTAGCTTCTATTCATATAAAATATTTTTTCTTCAACATTTTGAATTACTACGTTTTGTCTTTAATATCCATTTTAAGATAAATAAATGAAGTTTATTCTACGTATAATATGATTTTAAAATGACAAATATTGATAATATATCATAGACGTGGTTGGAAATGGCCAATTAGTCACTTGTTTCACATTTGAAGTGTCACATAAATTGAACGTAGTGATTTTCAATTCTATAATAAAAAATAAACAGATTTTTTATATAGATTAAAATAAATAGAAAACACTATTTTTCAGGAATTAAAAAATAAATTTACTTTCTTTAACAATGAATTTTACAAACAAATTTTTGAATTTAAATTTTACAAAAATAAAATTACTATTTCATAAAAAAAAAAATTAATCACAATTTTTTTTTATAATGTCATTCTGACGAAGCTGAGAAAAAAAGGTTTAAGTTAGACAAATTTAATATATATCTCTATCGTATAATGATGGTGTAAATGTACATTTATAGACTTTTAAACAATTATTATCCACCTTATCATTTAAAAGTAGTAGGATAGAAGGTTTTATTAAATAAGATAAAATAAAATTAAGGTTTTTTTATCTTAAGTAGACTTGAAGTCCAATATCCAAAGTCAAATATAATCCATCTCTTGTACTTGTTCTAAGACTGACTAAGAAGTATCTCTAGACCAAAGACCAAACTTATATTTATGTTCTTGTATGGAATGATAGATTTGAGGAAGTTAAAGATTTAAGGTAAAAAATAAAAGTTACACAGTGTTTGGATAAAGAAAAAATAGTATGAGAAATGTAAGACAATAAAAAAGAATTGTGAAAGTTTACGAAGAATTTTGTTGATGTGAATGATAAAAAAATTATTTTGGTAAATGAGATTGTAAGATGATCAAATTGTCTTTGATGTAAAACTTATTATTGTTATTGTTATTATTTAGTAATATTATTAATTTTTTTATTATTAAACAATCAGGTAGTAATATAAGAAGTGAAGCATGAAAAGCAAGAAAGAGGAACAATACAGAAGCCATGCACATTCTGCAATTCAAGTGGAACATTTTAATAATCATGACGAAGACTTTTATTGTCTAAAATACAACAACGTTCTACAAGCCCCTGTGTACATATTCTGCATCTGATACCAACACATACACTGCTATTCTTACACCAGCATAATTAAATTACCTCCATTCGATATTCTGCAGTTATTTCATTTCTATATTTATTGTTCTATTTTAATGCTGTAAGACAGAATTTTTCAAGGGACGAAACGGTTGCTAACAGGTTACGTATATAAGCACAATGAAAAGTGGACCAAAAAAAGCGTTAGATGACCATGTATACCTTTATACAATCAGTCTCAAACTATCGTTGTAGTGATTTTTAAGTAGTTATTGTAATAATAAACAATACTTACACACAATGCTATGATTAAATGACAGAAAATATATATAGTCTATTTTTAAAATATGCATACACAGCTACTGCAACTATATACGCATGCAGGAAAACATGCACTCTTCCATGATTAGGATTAGACGCAGGAATAATAAGTGAACAGAACTTCAAACCCTAAGAAAGATCATTGTTATATAGTGTTTCAGAGACGTAGGAAAAATAAATTAAACTTTCCTCTAATTTTTAATATGTACGGAACTTTTTCGGTGTCAGTGAATATATGTTTGTGCAACTTCCCACATCAGAAGCGGCTTTATGTATTTGATTTATTCATACACGATACTTCACAGAAAACTTAAAAGAATAATGGAAAACAGCAAATATAATTTACAAAAAATGGTTTTTAAATGGTAAACGTAAGAGTTACAAAACAAAAACTGAGACACCTTTATTGTTGTTTCAGAGAAGCCGCTATCTTCTTATGGACGAGCTCCACTCCTAGACGTGGGGACAATCGCGGTAAAGCCACCTGGAAGACAGTACAAAATTTACTCAGACAGAATCATTCCATCTCTATAGTTGGAGTTGGACCATAAAATCAGAAACTAGTAGGACTAAAAAACTTTTAATGAACTGGTTTCCTTCACCAAAGATAATTGTCCTAGTTCAGTTGGGAAACATTTTAGGTTGGGCTGAACGAATGATCACCAGACATATTTTGAAAAGACAACGCAGAAATTGATGTGTGTGATGGATCTCTCTGAAAACCAAAACAGAGAGAAATCTTTCTCCATGTTGGCCCATCTAACCTAAGGCAATCAAACACGACACAACCTTACAAAGGAAATTATGGACCAAAAAAGACCTTACAACCGATTTAATCTTTATGACATGAGAATACGGGTGTCATTAATAAAATGTAACAGATTAGGTCTGCACAACTTTGATTGATCGTGTTGCGCATATTTTTGTACTGAATTCTTTAACCATAATTTTTTTTTCCATGAATTCAAAAGGTCCTAAAATCAAGTGTATCCAAATCTAAAATCAAGTGAATCAAAATGCTTTGTGTTGGAAGTCTCACGTTGACTAGAGACAAGACAATTTCATACTATATAAATGAGATGCAAATCTCATCTTACAAGTCGGTTTTGTGGAGTTGAATTAGGCTTAAAACTCACTTCTAACATGGTATCAGAGTCATTATTTAAAAAGCCTATCCTAACGAGATTTCTTGGACATTTTGTTCCACCCGCTATCGGGCCGCTAACAGACCACCCATTAATTTCTAGTCCCGTGAAATGTACATACCTCAACGTGAGGGGGTGTGTTGGAAGTCTCACATCGACTACAGATACACATCGACTACAGATAAGACAATTTCATAGTATATAAGGAGGGTGCAAACCTCACCTTGCAAGCTGATTTTGTGAGGTTGAGTTAGACTTAAAGTTCATTTTTCTTAACACTTTGAATTAGCTTTGGACATGAATAAGTTACAAGCAGTACAACACCTTGTGACTTAGAAACACCATCTTGTTCAACCCTAAGCCAATTTAAACCCGCATAAAAATCTAGAAAAAACACTTTTATGGATGATACAAAATGAATGACATAATTGGCTAGGTTTTATCCTATCAATTGCCGTGGAGGTCTACAAGGGACTTGAAAAGGACTTTGGCATGCTAGAAAATAAACTAAAAACAAGACATCTATATTTTGAAACTGGAATAAATAAAATATGTTATGGTGCTTTTATAACGGATCCTAAGCTACTCTTACCTGCATGACTCCAATGTTGAAGGCTCGGTACCATATTTGTAACTTCAAGAATAATTAACAATGAAGTACCAACATCAAGACACAACTAAAGTCTAAAATATATATATAATGTGATCAACATGAGAGAAATCCAAATGGATGATTAAGATTCTTACATATTCATCTTAAAAGAAGCTGTTAAATTCTTGAATAAATCATCTCACCAAAAAAACTTACAAAGATTCCATCATTGAAAAAAAATACAAAAAAAATATATAACTTCAAGGTTAAATTAGCATACTTCAAGGATTCCTTTGTCATCAATTGATCCAAATTTATCTTGTTCAATGTCTCATATTTTAGTTTTCTCTCGATGGTATTGTGGGAAGTTCTTGAAAGAAAACGAGAATTACTATAAACAAAATCTAAATCTTTTCCAAGCCATCTTATTTCTTTTGATAAGATGAAAGAGTACTTTGCTCTAATTTCATTCACATGAACATGGTTGTCCAAACAGTTTTAAAGACAAACTTTTAAAATATAGGTGCATGCACACCATGATTTAGTCATTAAGCTTTGCACACCTATTTGACATCTATATCCCAAAGTCAACATTAACAAAGTCTTATCTGCCTTGAGAAAAGTTTACACATTCCACATTAACATGTCTCCTTACATCCACATTAACAAAGTACCAATTGAACCATTTTGTCCTTTCAAAAATAAGTTCCATATCTTTTTATGTGAATGATTAAATAGATTTCCCTCCCATTGAGATATAGAAGTTACTCTTCAAAGAACAAAATGGTTCCGAAAGTGCTTTGTTGACTTGGAAGAGAAAACTTGTTGATGACTCTTTGAGAGATGGAGTTCAAATGGATGCAAAATTTTGGTGACAACTTCATAGTGCTCAAGCACCAATAATTCAAGAGGTTGCCACTAAACTTCATGTTGTGAAAGACATTGGATTACTCGCTCTTTCAATTATTTTATCAAAAGAAATATGACATCTCATAAAGCAAAGAATCAAGTATAGGTTCATGGAAATCTGTCTCCTTTCAATAAATTCCAACAATACCTTCAACATAATATTAAAACACGGCTCACTAAACAAGATGGTTTGAATCACTAGATGATAATGGAATTTTTTAAGTTATTAATTTTTCCCTTGATGAACCAAAGTTACAAGTTGTGTTTTCAACAAGGATGATGATTAAGAAGGAAAGGGAAAGGCTTAGATAGATTAAGATTAGCAAGTAGTTTCTTCGGACTTTTCTTTGAGGAATGTTAGCAACACCCTCCAACATTCAATCTACCATTGGTTGAAATTAATTGAAAATCATAAATTTTGGAGAGTCTCATTTCTCATTTTGGAGAGTCTCTCTCCTTATTTAAATGTGAGACTCACTAGAATTTGTAGTTTCAAATAAATTCTAGACAATTATAAAAGAGTCTTAAAACGAGTGTTGCTAACACTCTTATTTTTCTTTTCAACAATGGTATCTCTTACTACTTTGGTGAGGAATCAAAGAACTTAACATCTTGTTTTAAGATGAAAATATAAATCTTAATCATTAATTTAGATTTTTTTTTCATGCTATTCATATGTTATATATATACAAATATATACACAGATATATCACGTCTCTATGTCCTATTTGTTTAGGCTTTAGTTGAGTTCTTGTTGGTGTTATATCAAATATATTTCATATGCCTACAGTTCAGTATCTACCTGCACAATAGCCAATGGTAACACCCTAGGTACTCGGTACTATAATCACCACGTGCAATAAATTACATCTAAATCTAAATGTTAAACAAAATACAGACAAAGTATCAATGTAACAGCCGATTATCCAACAGTTAAGGTTCGAATAATGTACAAACACCAATACAGTGAAGAGGAGAAATCCGACTGGAAAGGCAAAACTGGCAAACTAAGTACTATAACAAAACCATGACATAATAGTGAAAATTAGAGGGGAAATGGGCTTAATAGGGAGCCAAGCAACGATGCTAACAAATTGGAACAACACAAATTGGAACAACGAAGACTCAGATGAAAAGTCAGAAGATCGTCAATAGTGGTCAACAATAAGCTGACTCCAAACTAGACGGCTGCATGTTATGTTGGGGAAAGCAAGGATGAATAATTGTGGTATCAAATTCAAAAACCAATTGTGGTAGGTTTGCAAATAGGGAATACAAATACTTGAAGGAGATAAAAATCTTCCAAGAGTCAAGTAATTCAGGACTTAATAAAACCAAAAAGTAGGAGTGGTTTCATAGTGTTTGTATTTAGTATTATTGGAAAAAACTGCAAGAGAAATCAGCCAGTCAAAGATGCTATTCAAATCACCAGGAAAATTCTTTGTCCTACTACTGATTGCAGGTTTGCATACAAATACAGGCATCAAACTTTAACTACTTAAAGACATCATGAACACCAAGGAATAACTAACTAGCGGGGGACACACACTTCTACAGAGAAACAGGCGTCCCTGCTAAATCACAATTCAGAGAAATTAGGCACTGCCTACCTTGTAAGTCTTCACCAATGAAAATCAGATGCAATAACCTAGGTCTTCGGGGCAGAAATTGTCCCAAAACAACCACTTTTAAGCCTAATTTTTTAAAGCAAGTCCCACCCTTTCAATTTTCATTCCCACCTAAAATTTTCTAGTTCCACCCACATCAATGCGAGTAGTAGCCCCCACTATGTTGAATTAAAGAGCTTTATAATCATCAATGAGTGCCCTAAGAATGAAGAAGAGTAGTGTGCGTAACGGAACAAACCTCTGTGCCATCGGAAAGCACCTTAGCCAACACGGGTATCTCATATTGATAGGCATTTTCCCACACGGGATTGCTGGTTATATCCCTTATCTGAGAGAACAAAAGAAAACATCAAATAAAAAACCTCGTACTCATAGTCACCCATAAAACAACCAACGTGAGAGGAAGACATATGCCTGCAAATCAACGTCGTTAAGTGAATCGGGACCGGGGAGTAAGAATGCAGCGTGAAGCTTCTCTTTAAGACCATCGCACAAACAGCAACCGGGTTTCGAGTAGAGAACGAGCTTTCTAGAAGGTTCGGCAGAAGAAGATGAAGACGAGAGAGGTCTGAATTTGAAAGCCTTTCGTCCTCTAAACAACAAAAGTGGCGATGGCCTTGCTACTGCAAACGCTCCGAAAGCACTTCCCACTACCATGCTTCTTCTCTTCCACACAACACAATACAACACTCCCAAAACTCAAATTTTCTCTCAGCTTATAAAAGCCCAATTTATTTTATTTTGGGCTTTTACTTGTAATTTCCACTTTGAAATCAATCACTTCGTTAATCCTCCTCTTAACTTGAAAGTTAAACTGTATTATTTATATTTCTTTAACATAATTTGACTTGTTGAGTTTAATTTCCGTGTGTCAATTTTTTCACAGTTAATTAATTAGAAATCATACTAGATCTAATTTTTAAAATATTTACACCATATCTGTATAAGTTATTTTGCCTTTTGATAATATTTCCTTGAACAACACAGCATGATTTTCAATTTCAAATGTGACTGGTATGCGTTTTTTGTTCTACACAAGTAGTCTATCAACCATTGTTATGCTCGGAATATGACTCTCTTCAATGCTATAATTGTTTTCAAATTGGTTCGTATGAATCTCATTGAAAGACCATGTTAAGTTTGTTAAACAATGATGTGTTCAGAGATTACCTTTATCAATAAATTACTTCAATAATCTGTTTCAAAAATTAATCTTGATCTGTTTCAAAAAATAATAGGGATGAGGTATGTTTGTAAAACTTCTATTTATTTTGTATATATAGAGAGAGGGTGAGAGATAGAAAGATGTAAAGATAAAATCAACACTATATGTAATGTGGTTTTTGAGTTATCACAAATAGTAAACATAATTAAATGTCGAGTTTTAATTAGGATGAGCATATGCGAAAATGGAATAATTTAAAAGTAATTTTTTAATGTGAGTCCTAGAAACATGCTTCTAGTATCTCGAATAAATCATGCTGAGTTAATGTCAAATGCATTTATTTTTATTATCACATAAACAACATTAAATTCCTAATTATAATTAGAAAGAGCATCTCAAAACGGAAATTTTTAAAAGAATTCCTTTGAGTATATTTTTTATTATGAATCCTATAGAAATGCTTTTAGTATCTTTGATAGAAGGTACTTTATAAAATGAAATTATTGTCTTGGAATAGACTACACATTCTGTGTATAAACATTTTCTACAATTTTAAACATCTTTTATATATATATATATATATATATATATATATATATATATATATATATATATATATATATATATATATATACATATATATATATATATATATATATACAATACTTTATTAAAATAATATTTTATTCATGAACAACTGGTATAGAAAATGTTCTTACCATTGAAATTGAATATAAAAAAACTCCTTTTTGAAAAACTCGATTTAAAATATTATTCTTACTAATAAGCGTAAAAAACTCTCCTTAGGCATGCTCCATAAAGTAATAAAACTATAATAAGAAAATACAAATAGGTTAACCTGTAGTAGTGCATAATAAACCTGTATACCGGTAATTACGTTGCTTATTACTACAGGCAACACTTCAGTGGTATAAATATTCAATTAAATCACCTTAAACTTCGTACAATTAATATCTTCAGAAAGAAAAGTTATTACAATTAATGCATATCAAACATTTGTGCACAAACAAACATTTCAACCACAGCTCTACACATTTGTTCTTTCATTTCATCAATATCACACGCTTCACTCAAAACATTTGCTTAGGTTGAAGTCTATCCCTTCTAGAAAAAACAGGGTATATATCAGTCCCTTTCAGGGGAAATCATTTGCAGCAAATACTTTGAACTGTGAATGCTTTTTCCAATTGACAACTGCTGAAGGAACTCATATGCATAATAGCTGCTCAATAATCAAAACCAGTTACCATCATTCGATTAGCTCCAAGAAAGAAAGAACCAAACTCTCCAATTTCCGCATAGCCCTTGCAGGGTCAACCCACAAACCCCAAAAGGATTCATAAGAAGAAAAACTATACAATGTTGGAGTCATCTCAAAAACTTGAGAAAACAATCTGCTGTGGGTAAGTGTCACAATAAAGCAATATCTATATGAGCTTCTTCTTCCGAAAGAAACGCTTCAGATACCACAGCTGCAACACGGCAACACAGATGCATATGCCAAGAGATACGATACTGAACCAAGCCACTCTAGCATTTGTTGTTTCACTAACCTCCCTCATCTCCTCTTCCCTGTGTCAATGTCCAAGAGAAGAGAAAAGGAAGTTTTGAAATGTATTAATCAATACAATGAATGCTTCGCAATAATTTCATAGCAGTTATGTTACTCAGTCACACATCACCACCACTGTTACGTAGTGCAGCTATTTCGAAGAACCAATCATAAGGCATCATATAAATAGATAGCATCCTACTAAATACAGCTGAAATCAAGCATGAACAGAAGAGATTTACCTATTCTTCAAATAAATTAGATTCTCCCGGATGGCTTCCACGGCCCCTTCAAGTTTCCTTAGCTCAAGTTCAACACCCTAAAACCAAAACCAATGCCATAAAAGATACAGATAAAAATGCATTGTACATATTACAAAGGCAATGATAGAGAATGAATGATACCTTAAATTTATGTAGGCTAAACTATTCAACTGGTCTCCATAGTTATTTCTATTTTTAGTCTTTCCATGAGAAACATGTAACACACACACACACTTATGTCCATAAAGCTAATATCATTAAAAAAATTGACTATGAAAAACTGCTACAAAAGCTTTCTGTCAGTGATAAACTAGTACAATAAATTGTAGAATAACTCAAATGTAGAATTTGTTCATGTACAGACTTAAACCTCAAATGGGGTTAAGGGGAAAAACTGAATAGTTATTTATCACCTCTATCTTTTCCTTTCTTGCAACGGAGTCCCAATCTTTGGCAGCGATTCCAGTTTTCCATTCAAGGCTGATTGTGGTCTCTACTCCACTTTCTTGATGTTTGGTATCCACCCAAAAGCACGCCAAATAGTTCCCACTCTCGGAAGTAGTAAATGCAAACTGGCCATGGGTAACATTTTCATTATGGTGAAGATTATTTCCATAAGGGGATGTCACCTGAAAAAAAAAAGAGTCATCATCTAAAACGAGTTTATCACATGAACTCTATCTTCTTGCACTATGAGTTAATCAAAACCGTAGTTCACAACATTCAATTTCAATAGCAAGGAAGAAATCTACTATTACTAATCTAGCCCTAAACCTGTCAAGGAACTACAACTGGGTATGAGAATAGTAACAAATCAGTGACAAAAACTTCAATAAACGGAGTTTTGAACAGCTTAATCGTGTATATAACCTTGACAGAAATGGTTTGAGGTTGGTGATCCTTGCCATCATCCGGTACAACGTAGTAATCTGCTAAAACGACGACGTGTGACTGGATTTCCTCGGACATGCACTTAGTTCCCTTACTTGGGATGGTTAACCATACAGCCTCGGTTCGAAGGAGCATGAGAGTGGTGAAACATAAGACCAGGAGCAGAGGATTTGGGGTTCGAGAGCTTAGGTGGGTGTTCTTCGCCATTGCTCAGTTGTTGACCTTTGAATCCAAATCAGATACCCTACAACTTAGGGACTCAGATCTAAATTTGTCAATTATCCACGACACAGTAGAAACTAAATTGATTGCGGTAATAATAATTTATAAAGTTCATTGTTTACTGTTTTCTTGCAGAGGTTAATGTTATTTATTCCAAGCGGACAAATGCGCGTAGTATTGGATTACGGTTGACGCGTTTTGAGCTTACGTGGCAAGCTATGCACCAATCCAAACCGTGATGTCAATACTCTGTCAGGGAAGTGTTGCATTAACATAACCCTTAAACAACACGCTTGGTTCGCGTCTGAACTCACTACTTGTGGCAAGTGCTACTATTGGATTATTATAATTTTTTTTTAAGAATAGGATTGTGTTCATTTCGAAAACAAAATTTGAGTAAAATTAATTTCGTATTTGTAACAATAATGAATTAAATGTTATCTTTCTAAATTCATATTATCATGTTTTTGAAAACTGGGTATTAACACTTTTTTACCCGCAGGTGTGTAAACAGTTTTTAAGATGTAATACAATATATGAAATGACTTTCCTTCTATTAATGAAATGACTTATTATCTTCAACTAATTAGATTAATTGCTTAGGAATCAATCAAAATATACGTGTGAGTGTTACAAAATTATTACTACAATGAAGTTTAATAATGTAAAGAATATGTTTTTTTTAATAGTGAGATTTTTGAGTGCAATAAAATTTAAATAATAATAATAATAATTACTCTTACTCATAGCATATTTACTCGTAACATATAATTATTATTTGACTAAAAATATAATTATCCTTAAAAATGTCACTCTATAAATATTAAAAAACTAAGAATTATCGTAGGGATGAGACAAGAAAATAATTTATTTATTTGAAAAATTTTAAATTATTTGAAAAAAAAATCGCATGCTTGAATGAAAAAAAATTAAAAGGAAATTTAGATCGTGGAATTTTAAGAAGATATTTAAAATAACAAAAATAGTACAATCTGAAATTCGCTAAAAGAATAAGGAGATTGAAATTCTCCCAAGTGGTAGAATTGTTCATTGGTTAGGACAAAAAAAGTTCACAGATCCAAAAGATCGACTTATATGAACATTTATTTGGAGTCAAAAGTAAAGTCGAGTCGGGTTAGGCAGAAGGTTAAAACGAGTGGCTTCGAGCCGAATGTGTAGATGAGTTGGTCCATGCCAAAGGTCGAGCCAGTCAACCCGGGCCTTAGGTCGAGTCAGGTCAACCCTAGTTGAAGGTTGAGCAGAGTCGATTCTAGTTGAAGGTTGAGCTGAGTCAGTCCGGGTAAAAGGTTGAACCGAGTGTGTTTGGTCCAAATGTCGAGTCGAGTTGACCTGGGTTAAATGTCAATCCGAGTTGGCCCGGGTCAAAAGTGAAGCCAAATCAATCAGAGTCGAAGGTTGAACAAAGTTGGCCTATACTAATGCTCTGTTCGCTTGAGGGAAAAAGAAATTGGAAAGACAGATTATGAGGTGAGTTTTACGTTCGTTTGTAGTTAATTAAGAGAGAGTGATAGAAGGATATATCACTTTTATTTGTGTAATGGGAGGTGATTTAAGATGATTAATTGTGAAAATACAAGTTTACCCTTTGTAAAATATTAAGCAAATACACCTTCATTGAAGAAGGGATTCAATCCTGCCATAGTTGGAACCGATCCAGGCATGGCTTGAGAGAAGGGATCCGATCCCACATAGCTTCAATTCGATCCCACATCATTGGATCCGATCCCACATCACTTGGATCCAATCTCGCATCACTTGGATCCGTTCCCACATTATTTGGATCCAATCCCACATTTTGTTTGAATCCAATCCTACATCACTTGGTAATGTTTTCTTCTATTTTAGTGGTTAAAAAAATTAACAAAATAAATGTATTCATACAAATATCAAATTACACTACTTATTACATAAAGGGTAAAATGGTATTTTAACTAATACTTATATCAAAACATATTTTTTAATCTATCATATCAATCAAATTTCTCGCAAAGTTTCACAAAATTTACATCCAAATCTACTCATAATTACCTCTAAATTCCTTAAAAAAAACACATAATTCACTCTCAAATTTACTCAAACCCATTCACTCCCTCTCTCTCAACTCCTCTCTCTCAAGTGAACAGAGCCTAAAGGTTTAAATCAATTTACTCCGGTTGAAGGTTGAGTTGAGTCAATTCAGACCAAATCAAATTGAATCGTCCGAGGTCGAATTGCTTCAAATTGGTCAAAATCAAATTTGTTCATATTGAACCAACTGACATCAAATCAGCTCGAGTCGACTTGAACCAAAAGTCGAGACAAGTAATCTTAAATTGAAGGTCGGATTAAGTTAAGTTAGACTCAATGATAAAGTTAAACTTACTTTAAAGTAAAAATTAAATTGTTTTATTTAAAAAAAATTAAAAAATAAAATATTTCAATGAATTCATCCAAATAAATTATTTAATAAATAAAAAATTTAGTTACATATAAATTAATTATTATATATTTTAAAATTTTAAAATTGTTGAAATCGTCATCCAAACACTCAACAAAATTAAAAAAATTTAGGAGTTGGCGTTGGTCCTCCAAAATATTTATCCAATTTGTTGTGGATAATACAAATACAGCTATGAAGCACTGAGTTATGAATTCGGATACGATTTGTTGATTTGACTATATCCAACCACAATTATTTTCAAGGAAGTTTCACAATACATTATTTATCTTATCTGAGGAAGAATATAGTAGATTTAATTTTATTCGATAATAACAATTCTAAAAATATCTCGTCAAATCCACGTCCACATGGATCTTGCCTCTTTTCGTATCCCAAAAAGCATCAAATTTGTAATCCTTGACTACACTCTTGCCCATCTCTCCCACACCCAAATTCCATCTCATCAAATTTTCCACTGTTCCCATTCTAACATCATAATCATAAATTCCACAAATGTTTTTAATCTTCATGTTAAAGTATTTTTATTTTATAAATTTAATTTTAGTTAAAATTGAAATTAAAAAATAATGTAAGTTGTGTTTGAAATATTTTTTAATAAAATTTACTTTAACGTAAATATATATTCAATGTCTATAGGCAGACAAATGTCTAGAAAGTAGTTGGGGCCATAACGAACGTACAGACAACCGTATACATAATACACAAATGATGTTAAGTGTGTTTGAGTGAGTTTTGCTCTAAGGTATAAATAAGCATTTTCGAAACACTTCTAAGTTAATCTCCGATGTAAAACTGATATTATGATGTTCTATTTTATATTTTCTATAAATGTTATTATGCCACATTAACTTTATTTTATATTTCAAACTTTAAGAGGTTGACTAATGGTATGCATTGGAGATAGGCTAGTGTTGTTTCTAGTAACTTGGTATACCATTTTGAACATAAGTCTAATCCAATTCCTTTTATTAAATTAGTGTAACTTTTTTAATTTATTAAAATGAGTAGTTTTAAAAAAATTGTGAATGTCTATAAGTCAAACTATCTTGACATGATTTCATTGTAAAAAAGTTGTGTCCGAATGAAATGATTTTAGTACAAAATACTTTTTAATTCGAAATCGTAACAATGTGACAATTTAATTTAGTGCACTTTAAACTCTAGTCATATCAAGATAATATAACTTTAGTCCAATTTTAGTAGAAATCAGCCAATTTTATTAAAATATTTTGAACTAAAGTCGTGTTATCTTGACACAATTTTAACTTTAAAAATATTTTGAACTTAAATCATGTCATTTTAGTACGACTTATTCACAATAAAATTATATCATATTGGCACCACTTACTTATATGCATAATTTCTATAATGTTGCCTATTTTAATAAATTAAAAATATTGTAACTTTTGAAGATAAAAAAGTGAAAAAAATTTCATTTAGCCAAGTCAAAATAAGCAAATATTAACTTTTAAGTTCACATTTAAAATAAAATTAGTTCATTAAGTATTTTAATTTGAATCAAACGAAATTTCACTCTTCACTTTTCTTTTTTGTGTATCAAGCCCCATATAAACAACTAATTAGCATATATATGATAGGTTCTTTGATTAAAAAAAAAAACATAAAAATCCGAGTATGGAATAAATTCATACAAAAAATGAAGAACTCAAATCTTAAAGACAGTAAATTTACAGACTCTTTTGGAAGTAATTTGAATGGAGTAATCCTATTTTTGAAGGCACGTCCAACATGAATCTTACAGAGTGATTCCAAACATAGGGCAAGTCAGAAATGAAAGAAAGCATGGCCCTAGAGCTTAGGGTGGGTGTGAGGTCATTTAGTGGAAGCAGTATTTGTGCCAACTGTCAAACGATGGATATGCAATCTTATTGACCCTACAAATTACAAATGTTATTGCCTGCATTATTTAGCAGCAGTGTCCTTTACATGGGTGTCTTGGTCTGTGAAAGGGTACGGATGTCCTATAGTTGGTACGGGCCATAAAGGACAGATAGAGTACAGGTGTAGTACCTTATCGAAAACCCCTCACCCATGCATCATGCATGCATCTACTACATCTTGTGGTCAAGTAGTTCTCCACCTGCACCACTGTGTTATTTCCCAATCTCCATGCCAACTTCAACCATGAATAGATATATGTAGGCCAATATGTTTAGCATAGGTAACAAAAAATATTAAATCATTCTCCTTTTACGTTAAAACACTTTCATATACTCTGTCATATCTTCTTCTGCCTTCTATATGTAATTTCTTTCAACCTTCAAATCCACCATACAGTATATTCATCGATCCTTTTTATGTCAGTCTGAACTATTCACCCACTTCTTAATTAGCATACAATCACACCATTTATCACACTAATTATATACAAGTTTTAAACCACCATTCAAGTGGAATCACCCCCTTAATTCAATTGCTTACTTTTTAATCTCTTATTTAATATATTTTTGTTTCGTGATAAAATAAACCTGATTTATTTTAAAATTGCTCTCCAAAATTATATTTTAATGATAAAATAGTACCATGAAACTTAACAAATTGGTAATTGTTGGATTATTTAAATATTTATGGACTCATCAAATAAAAAATTTATTTTCGTAAAAAAATTAATAGACAGTGTCTCGTACATTTAAAGATAAAAAAGGTAATTTGTCCTATATTTTTATAAATTTATATGAACTTGTTACAATATTCACTAAATGTAAGACGGTATCTTACAAAGATGGGAACATAACAGAGCAAGCTTTTGAGATTTGAGCCTAATTTGTAACTTATTAATGTAAGTACATTGCAGCACATATAAAAAATTCCGCGAAACTAATAAGTTTATTAACATAAACATCATCATCGTATTTATTAAGCAAGCTAATTGATCAGGCTTAACAGAGTTTTTAAATAAGCTTATTCAGCAATCCAAGCAAATTTTTTACGTAACCAAAGAATTGTGTTTTTATTTTATTTCATTTCATTTTATTTGAAGAAGCTTTAAAAATAGTTTAGCCATATTTTACAGGGTCTTATTTTCATCCCTATGATTACTCCACGTTCCAACTTTAGGAATTTAAGTATTGGTAATTCTACACATGATGATGATTATGTTAGCGTTCACACATAGACTTGGTGTGTAACGAAGTAAACCAATTCGAGAAGGTCCAGCTAATGCAATGGATCGATAAAACCCATTTGCGAATGAAGTTTCCTTCAAACTTCCAACAACCAGAGTTTTCGTGGTCACAGAATATTTGATGAGAAAATTCGAAATCAAAGTGAGCGTGGCAAGAACATGTGCGCATCATTAATGTGAAATCAGTGGCATGTCAATGACCGTACTCTTAGCTGCCACGCCCAATTATAAATGGATTGTGAAGCCATTTTCTTGGGTTGTTAATTTAAAAAGCTTTGATGGAGAGAGCCATAGTTGTCTTCAATTTTGGTCTATATTCTGTGTGTTCTCTATACAGCTCCCAACCATGTAACAAAGGAAGGAAGCAGGAAAGAAGGAGAGGACACGTACGGATTGACGACACTCTTCTCTTCACACATGCATTATCATTGGGGGACTACTAAATTCTTATTATCAATCGATTTAACTCTAGTTAATTCTTCACTCTCAATTCAAAATAAGGCACAGTCACACAAATTTATAAGTTTTTAATATATTTGATTACATTGTACATAATGAATCTGAATAATATTAAGAAGGAAATTTTAAACTTAATCTCATAAAATTTGCTTATAAGGAAAGGTTTATATTTATTTATATATTATAATTAGGGATGACAACGGGTCGGGTTGGGTACGAATAATGTCTACCTGCAACTTCATCCGCAATGAAAAAATCCACCCGCTACCCACCCTGCTACCCGTGCGGATACTCGTTTAAAAAATACTCGCGGATACTCGTAGATACCTGCAAATATTTAAAAAAATATATATTTTATAAATATTTATAATTAAAATTAAATAAAATTACAAAAAAATGTAAAATAAAATATAAATTAATTTAAATTTAAATTTAATCTAATAAAAAAATAAAATTTTAATATTAATTTTGTAGGGTAACGGATACTCGCGAATACAGATAATATGATACCCGTACCTGAACCGTTTATAAGCAGATATTAAAATACCCGCTACCTGCGAGTAACAAATACCTGCAGATACAAACTATCCATCACATATTTTATCCGCAGATACCCACAAACATGAGTTTTTTTGCCATCCCTAACTATACCTTGTCTTACCTTTAATTAGTGTATGATTTTCAACACACCCCATCATGTTGAAATATATATATATATATATATATCTCGAGCATGACTAACATTAATGAGTGGTATGATAATGTTCCATTTCTTAGTTTGAATAAGATAGTATCGTTAGGGTCAATTACCACATCTTTCTAAATAATTTCTCTCTTTATATACATTGAATTATATATATATATATATATATATATATATATATATATATATATATATATATATATATATATATAACTTTGGAATCTATAGGACAATTTTATAAATAAAAATAAAATATACAAAATAAGTTCATAGTTATAATTAATAAAAATAATATCATAAATTTTCTAAAATATTTCAACAACAATCTAATTTGGAACTTTTTCAAAGAGTGACACAATAGATCCAATAAATAACAAATCTTATTAAAATAAAAACTAACTAATCATTTGTATACCGTATTAAGAAATGATTCTAAGTTTAACTTGCAAAATTAGACTTAATCTCACTTGTGTATTATAAACTCATATTATTTTTAATTGGTTTGAGATATGCGACACCGAAGGATTAAAAGTGTCCGGTTATGGGTTAAAACCATGTTAAAAAGATTGATCATCTAAGTTAGCTTTGACTTTGTTTTTTTTTTTGAGATATAAGTTTGAACAAATAATAAAACAATTTATAGACAATTCCTCACTTCTGTTACTCCTTAAACATGAGAAGGTCATTGCTAGCGCAGACAATAGCAAAACCTTTGCTGTAAAGTTGACAAAACTCACGCTGGTGTTTAAGATTTTTTGTTTTTTCATTCAGTTCGATTATCTATGTATTTCTTCAATGAGAATATTTAAAAGGGCAGAGGAAACCTTTGAGGTTTGAACCTGAGAAAATCAACTTTGACCCAAGTTAGAAAGAGTCATTTGTTCCTAAAAAGCGTTTTCTTTTCCTCACGTATCCTCTAGCATGTGAGCTGAGCTGAGCTGAGCTGGCATTTGCTCAAAGTAAAAACAGAACAGTTTGCTTTTGTATGGGAAAAATCATTAAATGTTGGAACCAATATTCATAACATGTTTCATACATAATTTGATAAAAATTATAAACTTACGAAAAAGGAGATCCTAATGAACTGTGAAAACTGAAAATTCTTCTTGTATTGGTTGACCATTTGGTTTTGTGTGTTAAGCAATGGTGAACAAGTAGATTATACATGTGTTTAAGTTTGACAAGATTAATTAATAATTACATTGCAATGATCTGATAAAAGTTAGAAAAATAAGAGTGAAAGCATATATATGATAATTAAAGTGGAAAGGAAAAAGGGGAGCAAAAGTCAAGTTATGCAGGCGTTAGCAATAGCAACCAAAGTAAGCATGGTGTTATAGTACCGTTGAGGAGAGAGAGGGTTTGATTTTATTATATTGTTTCCGTAGTTTAGAGAGAGAAAAGGATAAGAGACATAAGGCACAGTTGATGAAGAAAGGAGGGTCCATGACGCGGTTTTGCAGCTGAGTACAGAGAAGCAACAGCTGTTCGATTGCATATGCAAATGGCTTCACTGTTGAACTGCGCGTCGAGTGTTGTGTGTTAATATATTTTACCTTCCAACCTTTTGTGCTCAACAGCTTTAGTTCAAATCCCTGTCAAAGCATCACCACCTGGAACCTACCTCTTAACCCTAGAGAGAATCCAATGTCTCTCTCCATCTCTACGTACAATATTAATTTATGCAAAAACACATAATATATATAGTAACAACTAAAGATAACATATAATAATGTCAAGTTTTTTTTTTTTTCAATGTCAAAGTATATTTATTTATCCATGAAAAATTCACTGGGTCTGGTCTATTACATCATTAGGTTATACAAATTTGCCCTTACTTTTAGAGCTCAATCTAAGATTAATAGATGAAGACTTATTCCCAAGTCAGACCAAAAACAGACATGAAGATTCATAAGCTTTTTTTATTTTCCGGTTTCTGATTGGTCCATAGGATTCGAGTTTATTGCATCGCTCAACTTCAACTATAAGTCGTGGTGTTTGAATTTTTGTGCACTTGCTATTTAGTCATTTGAGTTGTACTATATAACCACTCTGAGAAGTTAGTATTATTAACCAAAAAGTCGTACCACATTTTATTTTGTACCGCCGTAGAATAAATCCTCCTTTGACCTTTAGCACCCAAAAAAAATATAGCATTTTGCTATGACTAAATCAAAAATCTCCCAGAAGAGCATTACTCTTTAATGCACTCCTAAGCAGTCTCATTCATGCCATGTTATCAAAAATTCAAAATGTGCTAAAAGAACAACTTTTGGGTGCTCCATGATGGTATTAGATAAGTTGTATTTGTGATGTAGAAGAGTTTATATTTGCTCCTATGCAACATGATTACAAATTAAGAATATGGTCGTAGTGTGAGTTTAGAAAAAAAAATATTTCTCCAGAAAAAAAAAGTGTTAGCAAAAACATATAAATTAAGGAACAAGTTAGTTTGTTATGAGACTTGTTGATTGTATTGAACTAACTTCCTTAAAAGCTTATAACATGTGTTAAGTGGAACGAGGATGTGTTACACTTATGAGGGAAGGTTGAGTAAGAAAGGACAGAAAAGTCATTTTAAGAACTAAGTTGTCCGTATTAAATTGAAATAAACTAGAAACAATCTGGCAACGATGTCGTATATTGACTACCGAGGATTCGCTAGTTGCTACCTTGAGACGCAAGCCTCTGTGTGGCCGTATCAGTCTACTATAAATAGTGGATTTCTTCTTCCCACATTCACTTCTGATCTGATTCTTTTCCCCACTTTCAGAACAGTAAGAAGGTAGAGAGAGTGAGAGAGAAGAAAGACTGCTACTCAACAAAAAAAGCTAGAAAAACCTCTCCGACACGTATACACCCATTTCTATTCACTGAAGAAGGATCTTGCAGTTGCAGCCATGGTTAAGTCAGAGCACAAGATCAAAACAGAACCACCATCGAAGGCAATGCGGTCTATATTATCAGCATCATCACCGGCACCAGCAGCATCAGATAGCAAGAAGAAGAAGTACAAGGGAGTGAGAATGAGGAGCTGGGGGTCTTGGGTTTCAGAGATCAGAGCACCGAACCAGAAAACAAGAATATGGTTAGGGTCTTATTCAACCCCAGAGGCTGCAGCTAGAGCCTATGATGCTGCACTTCTGTGCTTAAAAGGTTCCTCTGCTAATTTTAATTTCCCTTTAAGCTCTTCACAATATATTCCCGGAGATGCTGTCATGTCCCCGAAATCAATCCAAAGAGTTGCTGCAGCTGCTGCAAATAGTTTCATTGACAATGCCACCATTCCCGCTTCTGCATCTCCAGCTTCAACCTCATCATCATCGTTGGTCTCATCCCCCTCAATGGCCTATTCTCCTTCGGATCAAGTCGATGATGATGCCTCACTGATATCGTCTCTGGAAGCAGCCTACACTACTCGTGATCAAGCAAATGAATCAATGGCTATGAATGTGATGGAGCCTTGGTACACTTTAGATGATCTTCAATCCCCCAAGTATGTTGATCAGATGTTAAGTGGTGCTTTCTTTGATGTTGATTCGTCCCATCTGCTCGATGATCTATTCGAAGAAAGCGACATCCGTTTGTGGAGCTTCTGCTGAGAAAAACTCTAGCCGACTCCAAAAAAAAATTCAATTCGTTTGTCTTCAGTGGTACAACTTGAAGATGTTACTGACTGTGACCAAATTAAAATTTGTTTACCCTATGCTACATAATAGTTCATATTAGATGAAATTCATGTAGAGATAAGAGTTTTTGGTCTCTCTTATGTGGATTTCTAAGAGTTTGAAATTATGTATCATTGATTGATGCAAAGCTTGTATGTCAATGTCATGAATGGTTTCCCATGTGTCACAGAATAAAGGGAGAATTAAAAAACATGCAGAGTAGTCATAGTTATAAGTAATTCCTTTCACTGTTATGGGAGAAGAAGACTTTTGGTATTAGAGCTTTTGCTGCATGGGAAGGCATCAGAGATGCTTATTTCCAATTCAGCGAGAATAGGAAACCATGTACAGAGCGTGGTAACTTGAAACCATTGGAAAAAGCGTCTTTTCTAAGCAGTGTCAGCGTGCCCAAAGAACAAACACTGTTCCCTTGTTTTCATGTCTAAGTTTGGTATTTTATACCTTATTCTTCTCAGTTTAATTTCCAATTCGTGTATAGTGCATAGCGATAAATCCTGGGTTAGAATTTAGGAATGCTTTTAATAATTGAGTTGGTGAAGGCCAAAAAAAAAAGTAATAATAATCGAATATCAAAGCTGATTTGATTGAATGATGATTCCTCAGCATTTTTTGCTATTGAATTGGGCCAACTTTGTTTGCTTTAGTAGCATATGATATCTAGCGAAAAAGAAAATTTGCAGTCATAACTGTTGGTGCAAGCAACTCTTTATTTTTGTACTTCATAGAAGTGTAACATGTTGAGAATATTATATGCAATATCATATTCTTTGCACAAGGAGAAGGTTAGACAAAGTATGACGCTTTTCGGCAACTTTTGAACCCCATCATGTGTCCGAAGCAGACACGAGCTGTCCTATAGTGAAATGGGCTAAGGCATGGGATGCCATTCTCTCATGCTCTCTTTACATTGCATCTAACTAAGTCTCAAACTCAACAAAGACAAAGTGGCTTCGATATGATTTTCTGATATGCAAGAAAGCTTTTGTTGCTTTTGGTGTTACTTGTTCATGTATTCGCAGGAAGAAGGGCCTTTGTTGTTCTGCAATCTATGTGCACATATTAATGGCCCTACATAGCATTGTGTCCCTAAGGAATCCATTTAATTTAGCTTATTCTCTATTTTATGCACATGAAAATGATATAACTAAATGACAATTTAAGTGTTGCGTTTTGAGACACAGCATGTGAGTGTCCTTATTTTGGCCACCAGCATGTGACCTCAATGTGTCATTCAACACGCCATTATAATAAACCTTGTAAATTATTGCTGCTTCTGTTTGACATTAACATTGTCTGATATTAACTAAAGATTGCCTTGCTCGATGCAGCATCGACTAAATTTGTGATATTTTGTTTAGGTAAAATGCATTTTACTCTCTCTTTCTGATCAGTTCCTTTTGGAATTGTGTCAAAACTGTACTGCTAAGTAAACCAGTTTGTGCTCATACAACTACCATGTGCTGTAGAATTTGACAAGTTGTTATTAGGCTAGTCATTACTGATTTTAAGTACAGTGATATCCCATATAAAGAAGCCATTTATTGAAACATACACATTTTGCTGGGTATTTCATGTGGGATCAGTGGCTTCTGATATAATGATTGAGAAAAAGAATAATTGGGCAGAAAGAAAAGGTAGGGGTAGGGTGGTGGAGATCCAACATTAAGCATGATTTAAATGATCCATGCTTGGCCTTATTAAGACATAATTTTATTGAAGTGTTGATTAATCAAGAATCTGGGTGGATTTCAATGAATGGAACGTTTATTGTATTTGATTTGTTTCACATGGAGCCTTTTTCCAACAATGCAAATTAATGAAACTTAGTATCTTGCATTAACAAATAACGTGGTTTTTTAACCGTGAAAGGTGTTCTTTCTTGGTACACTCAGTGTGCAGCACACAGTATTTAACTAAAATGGGAGAATTTGGTCTAAAACGTGTGAGTGAAAGTTTGAAACTATTGTCTGTTGACAGTGGGCATTTGGAATTCTATGAGCTACAGGGCTAGTTGGCAAACTGGACCCGAACAAACTCTGATTATTACTGTCAGACAAAAAAAAATAACAATATTTCAACAACAAAAAATGCTTAATAAAATTGATAAACAAGAGTTGGTGTAATAATTTCTTTTTTTTTTCATCAGTAACTAATTAGAAACATGATAAATAAGAATTTTATCTTATAAAATATTAATTATATTACTTTTTGTGTTTTATAATGAAAATTCAGTTTTAATAAAATAATGATGAAAATAATAAAGAATAAGATATTATTAATAAAGTCACAATGGTTTTCATTAAAAAGAAGTATACATTTTTAATTTAAAAAGTAGTTGCAATATTGCATAAATTCTATTTTAATGATGAATATGAAATGAATGATGTTTATCAAGTTCAGGTTTGTAGCATATGATTTACAGGATATATATTCATATATTTTAATTATATTTTATTGTTTATTTATTGGACAATAAAATGAAAATGTCATAACAACTTTAAATTGAAGAATATGATAAACAGATTAGAAGAGAATAAAATAAACTAGGTACCTTACCAGCCTTCTATTATCTTTTTTTTTTCAAAAAAAAATAAAATAAATAAAACTTGACATTTTTCAGTCTTACATTATAAGGAAAAAGAAAATAGAGCTTATTCCTTGATATCAGATTTTTTAATAAAAAGTGTTGCATCCTCAATTAGAGTCAAGTCTTTTACTCCTCTTAATTAGTTTTCCTTCTACTTTTTCCAATAATGTTCTCATATATAGTGAAATGTTTATTTTTTGTAATAATTATTTTAACATAATTTAGAATAATTTCTAATTGGTTCAATATATATCAAAATTTAACTCAAAAATATTTATATAGTGCATGGAACCGAATCATGTAAAACAGGAGTTTACTAAACAAGTCAGTGTAAAAAATTTTAAATAATCAGAAATTACTTTTGCATAACTTTACAAAACTTCAAGTTTCTATGACTCCGTATTATAATAAGGGCAATGAGATTTGTGGGACTGGATAACTCCGTATAAGTGTTACAATTTCCATTCCCCTTATTTCTTACACACTCTTCTCTATGAAATTTTTTTCTCAATAACCCAAAATTTTGTCACAGATAGTGAGACACCTGCAAAGATACTCTGATCAGCAAGTTAATATTGTGTTTATAATTTGTTCTCGGATAAACAAATATAGTTTAGAGAAAACTCTGAGCCCGTCTGTTCGGCCCATCTTTTCTAGAAAAAAAAAAGTTACTGGACTGACAGCCTAATCTGTTTGTACATATCACAACCCATCTTTTAATTATTTTCACACTCTAATTTTTTCATTGGGCCAACAGCCTAATTACTTATGTTTTCACCTCATCACATTTTTTTATTTTATTTTACACACTTATTAAATCAAATAATTATTAAAAAATAGGGTAAAAAAATTCTCTGTTAACGATAAAGATATTAAGGTATCCTAAGCGCTTGATGAACTAATCAGAATTAAGTAGGTTTATCAGTTCTGATGTCTTATTTTTAGTTAATTAAACTTTTAATCTAGATCGGGTGTGAAGTTTAGAAAAAACAGGTTGGGAATAGTAAAACCCTAATAAGAATGGACAGTGTGAACCAGTGATATAATAAACCCACCCATATCTGATCAGAGCACTGGCACTTGTGTTTCGTTACCACTGCACAAGCCTCTCCACCATTTCGTCTCCGTTCATGGGTTTCTCCAAAGAAAACCTTCTTGCGCGGTTGAAGGTTCGTTCTCTTCCTATGTCATCACTTTTCTTACCTTTCCACAGTCACAAAATGCCTCAATCCTAATCCACCTTGGAACGTTACCATTCACAGGAGCTTCAGATTCCATTTTCCCAGTACGAACATCCAGTTGTGTTGACCGTTGACGCTCAGGTAAAACCCGTTTATACAATACTAGATCTTCTCTTTCTTGTTCATTTTATTGTAATATTATATCTGATTGAGTGTCCTTGATTTTACCTTCAGGCTCAGTATGTCGGACATTTAGGGGGTGGGCTCAGTAAGAATTTATTTCTCAAGGTGTAGTATAATTAAAGAGGAAAATCAAAGTCCATATACCTCTGTTGCTCTTTGTTTATAAATCGTTATGTTATTGGTATGCCCTGATTACGGGTATCTTTTAATTTAAACAGGATAAGAAAAGCAGACTGTATGTTGTTTCTGCTTTAGCTGCTACCAAAGTAGATCTTAAAGGTATGCATGATTTTGTGAACATTGATTGTTTGTATCATTTTACTTCAATGTGTATCAATGGATTTCTTTGTTGCTTCAAAGCTGAGCAGTATTATCTCAGCGGCTTGGTTTGGGAAAAGGTGGTCTCAGAATGGCACCTGAGGAGGCTCTAGGTGAAGTACTTCAGGTCTGTTCTATCATTTTGTTGTTGGAACAGTCATTTCTCTCTTTCATTCTTCCCTTTTATTAGTAGCTGCGTCTATTTAAGTGACCACCAAAAATCTTAAGAGGCTTGTGCTCTGGAATTTGTCTTGGCTTCTTGATAGTCTTTGCATCAAAATTATTGATTTTTTTTTCTACACATGTAGTGTAAAATTTGGCCAGTTACCTCGTTGTTTTTCTGCATTATATAATGTATAAGAAAAACAATTCATGTTGAGGCATTAACAAATTACTGATTGAGTTAATGGCGGAAATTGATAAATCCAGTCAAACCTGCTCCAGACAAAGGATTTTTCCGATTTGTCATGGAAACCGTTCATAGCTTTTATCTGTAGCATATTCATCATGTTCATGGATTTTCCGCTTTTTTCCTTGTTTAGCGATTGATAATCCTAATGTATATATTTAGAACCTTATTATCAATCAATGTAAAATATTCCTTGTAGTATTTTTTTGTTGCGTGTTGATACTGTCGTTTCCATAAGTTTCAGTTGTATAATGATTACTTCTATTATGCTTTGCTATGAATTAATTATCATTAAATTTAAGAAGAAAATCAAGACTGTGTGAATGACACGATTGAAATTATTGTCTTACTTGATGCCGTAGGTACCCTTGGGTTGTGTCACTCCGTTTGCTCTAGTGAATGAATCAGCACGGTATGCTTATGTTCTTATTTCTTTGTTTGCTTATGAGATATTTAGTTTTTTTCATGGGAATTGTTCGGTCGCATAGCCAAGTTTACTGCAATACCGTCCTTTTTCCACTATTAAGATGTTTCAATTTGAAACCCATCTATCAATGATTTGCTTGTAGTTGTTCCTACTTTAGGCTTAAACCATATTCTTCTATCTTTCTTCTAGTTTTCTCATCAAATTTGTTTATTTATGAAAATTCTACGAGTTTTGAATTTAGTTGTTGCTTCTTTCCTGCCATCAAATCAAATATAAAATGATCTTCTCTTGAATGATGAACTAAATCTATGAATTATTAATAATGCCTTGACCTTAACCACACTTGCTTTGTACTGGCTTGTTGATGTTTATGTGTTTGCTCGTCTAACCATTTGTAAACATTTTTCTGATCGACTCAGTTAATCTATTTATAAGGAACTAATGTATTTTTCTTTCATGTGACATTAACTCCTTCGTGAAGAGATGTTTCATTGCTATTGGATCAAGGTTTCAAAACTCAGGAGCACTGCTTCTTCCATCCACTGTCGAATGACATGTCTATATGTAAGCAAGTAGACTCTTGTGAAAAGGAAACAAAAAATTGTTTGCGCATTTTACACAACTCTTTTAAAGTTGATGAGTGTTATATAGATGCAATCCTCCACCCTACGGAATTCTTTTGCTTGTAGTTTTCCAACGCCATGCGTCCACCAATTGATATCTGAAATCCAAACAGGATTTCCTTTCATGCTTACTTACTATTTGGCAGTTTTTAAAATTAAAATTTAATAGTGGTGGTATTTTGTTTTCAAATGATATCGTTTAGTTCATCTATGCATCTCTGTTGATGTAAGACAAGGTTTGATGCTCATGTCAGATCTGTCATGCTTTGATGTACTGAAAAGCTCAGTTAATTAGAGTCCTATTCTTTAAAAATGCAGCTCTAAAAGCGGGCGATCTTGACAAGTTTCTTAAATCAATTGGAAGAAACCCCTCATATGTTGATTTGGAGGTGAGTCAATTCGTCGCACATCATTTAAAATAACTCTTTAATTGTTTTATTCTCTATCATCATATGTCTGCCTTATCTCTCTGCAGGCCAATCCTCCCGTAGGGAAAGATCAACCCCCTGATCTAGCTGCACTAGTTCCATCCGGTTCAGTAGTTTTACCTGATCAATCACAAAAGCAGTCTTCGCAGATTCCTAAGGACGCAAGTAATGTTTCTGTTGGTAATGGAACCAGTGCAAATTCAGGTAAAAACAGCTACTTTTTGTTTCTGTTGTGTTTTCATTTCCATGATTTCGATAGTAGTCAGAGAGTAGTGTGCACCTGTACGTTCATGTTTAAGTAATCAGTACTGGCACCTTGTTTTATCACTGATTTCCCCCTCTACACAATGCTTCCTTTGGTTCTTTGTATAAGAAAGAAACAAATAATGAATTCATCAAGGCCAAAAAAAGTATATAATTTATTTAATTTCATTTTGATCCAAATTTGCCCATAAAATTAAATATTTAAGTAGTGTAATATTTGATGACACTGCATATAGTTCAAGAGATATTTTTTTTTTCCACCAATAAATGTGACTTCTATGGTTTATAGGTCAGTAAATGCATTCATTCATTGCAAATGAGTGAGCATCTCATTAATTGAGTCCTCTACATATTAGGGGTATAAAGAGAATTAAAAATCAATATACGTCCATGTTTCTTTTAGGACAAAAGGGTGGACTCATTTGTTTCATATTAAGAACCAGAGGGTGTATTCTTTATTTTCCTTTTCCATAAATTATCTAAATTTGATTTTTGAGACCTCATGCAGAGCCAGATTTTATATGATGCACTTAAATGTAATTGTAAGAATCTGTCCAAATCAAGATCTTAGCATAAAATAAATGAAAAGAAATGGTCGTATGGCAGCTCATATAGCCTGTTTTATCTTCTACATCTACATCCTTGAAGATTAGCTCAAGATTGTATAGTGGTCCAGAATTTTTATATTAGGCATTTTAGCAATGTGAAACTTTTAGCAGTCTTCAAGAAGTGAAATGGTTACACGTGTAACTGACACAGTCATCTATTTTATTTTGGTTTTCCTCTTTTGCATGTTTGTGGAATAATTTTTAACTCCTTTTTTTTTTACTATGTTAACGTTTCTCTCTTCATCCTTGAAACTGTTAATACAGGATGAATGCATTAAAATTGAATTTGGTACCATCTGACCTTGTGGTCTTTTTGAGACAATCTACAAGTTTTATTTATGTATTTAAATGTGCTACCTTTTGTATGCCTTTACTTTTGATGAAGCTGCTATGTAATCTGCTGTCGCATTAGCAACTACTGGGATAAGTACCCATGCATTTGATGAATACATTCTTAAAAGTAGGGGTGGGCATGGGTTGGGTCCTTAAATTTCCATGTCCTATACAAATCCAATAAAGTTGATCCGTTTAATTGTATCAAAATGACTTGGATTTTTTGAATCTATATTAAATTTGGATTGAAATTAGTTTAAATCTATATCCTTTTAACTTGGTTAAAATTGACACTAAACCGAGACTATTATATCTGATGAATTCAAATTCAGTTTTATTTCATATACATTTTCTACCAGCATAATGCTTCAATAGGAGGATAAAAGTGTTCAACGATTCTAATTGAAGTCTTTCCTATTTTTTTTTTTGTTTTTGTGTGTACTGCTTCTCCTCTCTGCTCAACTATTTTTTCTTGGAAAATTTTCTCATTTTTTGATCCTTTGGCAATTTGAGCACTTGTGTGTGCTCTAAGTGTCTGTCCATTTTTAATATAACAACATATTGGATTGGATTTGAACTTGAAACGATCCATTAAAATGGTCTTAAAGTGATTTGGATCACTATGGTTTTGGATTGAATATTTCAATTTTTTGTAAGAAGTGAGAATAACCAATTAAACACCTAATCGAGCATCTCATACTTTTGGATGTGAGACTTAGTCACTTCATAATATCTGAGTCCCTATTGGACTGCTACAATGTTTAGCTTTAACTTCATTCAGGCTTTTATATTTTTCACGTTTGACTTCACTTTGGCTCACAAAATTTCAGTACATTAGTTGACTTCCAAACGATAGCAGAACATGCTTGTTTGTGGCTGAAGTATCCTACTGATTAAATTATTAAGTTATTTTTGTCTGGTGCAGCCAAAGTTGTCAAGTCCTCTGACGGGAAAAGTACAAAGGGAACATCGACACCGGTAAAAAATGTTAATTCATCAGGCTCTGTTGCAGATGTTGGTCAATTCGTTGAGGAGATATTGCAAAAAACATCACAGTTATTGCTTTCGGAGGTAAACAAAAATGTTTCTCTCAGTTCGAACTTAAGCTATACTACATCCTGCATCAGGCTGAAGAATGGTCATGCAGGTCAAGGAAGAGAATATAAAGTTACACGGGGAGCAGCTGGGTACAGTGGTATCTGACAAATTACAGAAAAACCTCATTTCAGAGTTTAAGAACCTTGCTGTAAGTATATGAACATGCTAGTGAACTTTTTCTTTTTTCAGGAAACCAGACCCCCCATGTTATGTAAGTATGCTTCTTATCACTAAATTCTTTATTGCAGATGATATTCAAGAACACAGCATATACAGAAGGGTTCCATGCTGGTACTCATTATCGGCCCCCGCTCTTGTGAAGGATGATTTAGGATTTGCTGGAATGAAAGTAAGGGTGCCCAAAATTTTATCTCTAGTTGGTCAATATTTAGTTTGTGATAACACCATGCATTGTTTGGATTTCATATACTGGTAAATGTTTGGTACAGAATACATGATTCTGAAACAATTTGATCAGCGAAAAAACAGGCACATTAAAGTGGTAATTTTTTTATAACCATAACAGTGATATAGTCAAATCCAAAACTAGTTTAAAGAGTTTAAGTCGAGTACTCGGATCACGTGGAAGTCAACTTAACTTTGCTTGAAGTTATCATTTTAAGATAAGAGAAGCTACTTTAAATATTGTCAAAATAATAGATCTAGATCTAGATATGAATTACGAGCCAATTCTTTTCTCTTTATGATCCTCAACTATTCACTCTAATATACCCTTAAGCTTTTTCCATCTATTAACTCTACTAGTACCGAACAAAAGTAAAAACTCTACACTAGTTAGCTTTTTCATCATGATGAAATGATGGACATTTTACTAGTTACGCTTTTAGTAAATCATATTAACAACTATTGTGTAAAATGATTGTCATATGTTTTTTTATAATAATAATAATAATAATGATAATAATAATAATAAAAATAATTGGAGTACAATTTTAATCACTAGAATTTTTTTATGAATCAGTAGTCTTTTTATTTTTGTTTAGGGGTCACGAATAGAAAGTTGATATATTTTAATAAGAAACAGTTTTATGAATTGTGATTTTATTTCTCATTGGGATTTTATTTCTCAAATTTAATTTAATAGAAATGTACTGGCAATGTAACTTTTTGTATAGACACTTAATAAAAACTAAGAATATTTAGTTTAATTTAATGATAATTATTATAAAAGTTAATAAATTCATTATATATAATGAGTAATTTATTATATATAATAATTTGTGCTTAGATAATATATTTTTACACCATTTTTGTATATATTATTTATTTAATAAAATACCATTACTGTTAACTGAATGCTAACTATGTGTTCGAATAGTTAGACATGTCAAAGTGAGCTAACTTGAGTTAGACATGTCAAAGTAAGCCAATCTAGTTCACATGGGTTGGCTAGTGAACCCAACTCGGTTCACTTTATGACGAGTCAGAAATTGTAACTTAGCTCAACCCATCACAGGTTGGTGGTTAAGTGGGTTGGTTCACTAATCTACATAAAAAATTTATTTATACATTTTATTTTTAAGTATTCAAATATTTAAATAATTTTTTAAGCAATTCATGAGATGACAATAACACTTAATTAAGAACTAATGTTTTTATCATGCTCACTGCCAATATAAATAAAAAATTACATATTTTTGTCATGTTCATTTAGGAAAATTTGTTTATAAGACAGTTGCTTGAGTAATTTACTACAAAGATTATAGTTAAAGATTAAATGATATATAACTTGATAATCAAATTAAGTAAACATTCAAACTATTTAAATATTATTGATTAACATTGTAACATTTAAAATGGTTAAATATGTTTTTGGTCCCTCAAGTTTCAGTGAAATTTGAAATTAGTCCCTCTTCAAAACTTTTGACCAATTTAGTCATTCATCTTTAAAAATGTGTGAATTAATTCTTTTAACCAAATTTTGTTTGTTAAGTTTATTTGACGTTTCAAACGTATTTCATGATAGTATTTGAATTTGTTACACCGTTTAACGCATTTTCACTTCAATGTTAACTTAAATATTATCAAAAAATGCATTTAAAATGTCAAATAAATTGAACAAAATTTGGTAAGAAGGAGTAAATTCATGCATTTCTAAAAATGAATGACTAAATTGGTATAAAGTTTCAAAGAAAAACTAATTTCAAAATTCACTAAAACTTGAGGGACCAAAAACATATTTAACCTCATTTAAAAATATGAAATTATAAACTTATATAATTAGGAATAATAATTAATTATCAAATATATATA
>Ga0209589_1000440_pt1 | contig 57696 bp, 13 predicted proteins | sample CowpeawhiteBW_FD_187525 | JGI IMG/M metagenome (GOLD analysis project Ga0209589, IMG submission 187525) | Root nodule microbial communities of legume samples collected from California USA - Cow pea white BW (SPAdes) (version 2) | ecosystem: Host-associated > Plants > Roots > Nodule | place: USA...
ATTTTTATCTTTTTTTTTTTTATGTTAAATTTAATCACATACAATTTAGTTTCGGACATATTGGATTGAATCAAGATTTTGAAAAAAAAAATACTTTTGTTAGAAATTGTAACTAACAATTACATAATTCGCTCTTCGTCTCATCAAATCCATCTAATCTCTTCCTCAAATTATGTTTCCAATCTAAATACTAACTAGAAAAACAAGATAAAACTATAATTGAATTAAGCTACTTATTTTCTAAAAATAATAAAAAAAAGCACAATTGAGATCTGCTACATCAACCTAAATCAGGACAGAAAAACGGAAACAGAATTTAAAAACGAAAAAATGCGCAGAACTGAATTCATTAAAGCAAACCAAGATATAACTACAAAAATAAGATGAGAAAAAAAAATGTGTTATTATGAATAGTATTTATAGCTGTGATTTGTGGAAGTTTCCTGAAGAAGCAATGGTACTGGTAATGTTTTGATAGGTCCGTTTAGTTGTTTTCTTTAGACAGTGAAAAGAGTGGTAATACATAGACACACACGTGCTAGGTCTCTGGATTTCTCAGTTCTTCTCAACTCTCTGAACAACTGCTCTGAATCCACATTAATACTGCATTTTACACTTCAAGCCAAAACCATCCAAAATCTATAAAAAACAACAACTTGCTCAAATACTACGTACCATGCATCATTTACTTTACGTTAACCAGAACCAATTTAATTTAGAATTAAATTACAATATTATCATTTATTTTCTAAATCAATTTTTAAATGTTTTAAAGTTTGGAACTTATTTTCAATGTCACATTAGTCATCAAATATACTTTTAGTTCCAAATTTTATTTTTAAAAAAACTAGAATTTGTATGTCTAAATTTAACATACCGTAATTTTTTTTTTTATTAATAATCAATTTTAGTAATCAATTTAGATGCCAATTTATAAAATAATAATTTATTAGTTACTAAAATAATTATTACAATAAATCAAAAGTTACAATTATTTGTTAAATTGGTCATTAATTAATGTTTGAGATAATTAATGTTTAGTGATCAATTTATTTTAATAACTAAATTTTAGAAGTCAACTGACTAATTATAATTTTTTATTTATAATAATGACTAAATTAGTCTAAAACTTTCAATTATTAAAATTAGTTATTAATGAGATATTTAAGAAAAATTAATAAATTTTAATTTTGTTTGTAAATTTAAAACTACAATCATATTTAATCCTATAATTAATTTTAACCATGGTTTTTAATTGTGGGTCAAAACTTTATTTCTTTTGGAAAGAATAGTTAGGTCTAATGATTGTAATGGTGATATATAGAAATATATATAATCCGAACAAAAAATGCTCTAAGCCTCTGATTTGCTGTGTTTTTTATGCATACAATGATATTACATATAAACGAATCTGCAATGATGCATGTGAAGGTAGGTAGAAGAAGGTGAATTCCCCTGGTAAGGTATACATCAATGCCTCTCACTCTCTCAAGTTGTTTCTGTTCGCAGATCGAATAGTTAAAAAAAACAGCATACAAAGTTTCCGTTGAAATGAAAAGCAGAGACTGTGTCATAATAAGGTGGCTACCACTGTTTTTGAGTTACTATAATTACAACGCTCTCCATTTTCCCAAATGATGAATAAAAATGAGTAGAATATTGTAACTTTTTTATATGAAAAATCTTTTTTTACACCATTTGACGATTATATAAAAAATATTTTTGACACTTTTGACGATTATTTAATAACTTATATAAGAGTCAAATAATATTAATAAAAATTATTTTTTATATTTTTAAAAGAAAAAGAAAGTAAATAATAATAAATAAATAAAATGATGTTAAATGTACTTTCTATCAATACCATGAAAAAGTTTAACAGCTATCCTTCCATGAGAAAAATGAGAAAAAACAAAGACAGATACGTACGTTAAGAAGGCTTGTGAAACTAGGCCATGTCACTGTGATGTTTACAACATTAATTATGTTGTACAACGATGTCTTCAATTTGAATCCGTGTGGTTAGTTGAGTTTTTGAACGCGTTAGGAAGAAAATAATGAAAAACGAAATTTTAACTCATCTTTTTTTCATTTATTTTTAATTCAGTATTTCGATCATAATTAAATTATCTATATTTTAAATTTTTTTAATAATATAACATAATAATTTAATGATGATTGAAATAATGAATTAAGAATGGGTAAGAAAAAATATATTAAAATATTATTTCGAAAATAATAGCTGAAAAAAACTCATGGAAACTTTAGGGTTATGATGAGGTGAATTAAGATTCTAATTCATTATTGTAATTAACAATGTCAATTTTAAGGTGTTTTGATCTGATTTTTTACGTTGAAAGTGAAGAGATACGAATTTAAAGTAGAAAAAACAAATAACTCCACGTGTTCACGTACATAATAAATAAATATAATTATGTACTATCTTTTTATCATGAAATATCGTATTTGATTTTCATCACCTTATTGAACAGTAGTATGATATTAGTATTTTTTTATCTAATTAGGGAATATTCACAAATAAAAAATAAAAAAATTAAAATGATACCTCAATTAATTTGATTTATTCCGTGAATGTCATTTTTATTTAAATATTTAACACACTAGTATAATCTTTTATATTTTATGAAAAATTTTCGGCTAATTTCTTGATGAAATACATAAGAAAATAACTTTTGACTATTTTTTATTTTATTTTTATTAGTAGGTAACTTACTTATGTATAATTGGTTGTCATAGAATTTAAAAATATTTCCAGTAAATTTTCATGTAAAAAAAATCACAATAATATGCGAAATAAAAATTCATAACTAATTTTCTTGCGAAAACAACTATCTAAAACTTCGCTAGTACTTTTCACTTTTTTACTCTAAATTTAAATTTTATAAATAATTTTTGTTACTAATTTTAAATTCACAAGTAATTTTTGAAAAATTAAATTTTTACATTTATTTTTTTCCTGTAAATTTTATACATTAAATTTTATAAACAATTATTTTTCCCGTAAAATCAATTTTTTTTATTTTTTTTACTAATATTTTTACAAAAAAAGTCCACAGGATTTTCTTATAAATTATTTTAAAAAATACATAACTTTTATTTTCATATTATTTTAATTCAGGTGTAAATTTTTCAAATTGATTTTTAACTTTCACTCATTAATTTGTCACTCAAATCAGTGTCTTAATTTTGAATAAAAAGACATTTAATTAATTTAATTAGATTGTTCAAAGTAAACAAGTAAAATATTAATTCATAGTTATATTCAGTATATATAATTAAGTTGTTCAAAGCAAACTACTAAAATATTATATTAAAATTATTCTATATATATAAGTCATTCAAAATAAATTATTACAACATCAGAACAAAGTTATTATGTGTTTATAATTAATTTGTTCAAAATAATCAAATATGACATATTACATCAAAGTTATTTTGTGTATACCTAAATCGTTCTAATTAAATGACTAAATAAATGAATCTAAGGTATTCAATACATTTAACTAAAGTAGTTTAAGGTAAACAGTGAAACATCAAACCATAAATATTTGATGTAGGTAAATAAAGCAATCAAAGTTCATTGATTATACATTGACTATATGGTTGGATGAAAATGTTTCACCAAAAATAAATACAAAATTTCAAACTAAACTAGTCAAACAAAAATATTATAGTTCACATACAAAGTCAAACAAGAGTATTAAGCTAAAAAGTTCAGCTATTAAAAATTTATATAAAAGCTGCAAAAATTTGACCTTATTCATCCTAAAAAAATGTAGAACTAATCGTATATTTACCTAAAACAAGTACTCTAATTTTAAGGTAAAAAGTGTATAAGCAAATATAAAAAGTAATCACTTATTTTTAATACTTTCATACAGTTTATATTATATTCTATTATAGAAAGTTGTTATTAACTTTGTACATTGGAAAATCTTTTTCAAATTTCTTAAACAAATAACTCAACTTCTAGACTTAAATTTGAAAAGAATTACCTCAAATATTTCGGTATGAATGTTTCTATTTTATAAATTTTAAGTCGAAAGAGACATGAATTCTTCCTGTGAAAGATAATAATATTTTAATTTAATTTTTTTAATTTATTTTTAACTTATATTTTTATTATCACTAAAATAATACAAAAAAATGATTTAATAAAAATGATGAGTTAAAAATAAATAAAAAAATAAGTGAAATATCATTGTTCTGAATTGATATTGATATTGTATTTTTTTTTTCATCATGCGTAGAAAGAACGCTTTTTCAGTAATAAGACGAGTTATTATTTTTGTAGAGATTTTATGGGGGTGGGGTTACTACTACTGTTAGTTACGTGGAATTCATGTCATGTCAATTAACTTCTAACTGTCATTTAATGTCACTTTCTTTCACTGCATCAATACCTTACACTTAATTTTTTCTTCTTTCTCCAAACTTTCACGTTACTTTATGCATCCAATCTCTACGTCTAAACTGTAAATTATTATTTGGATCAGAGACAAAAGAAAAGGATAACAATAAATCAGATTAATTTTTTAATTCCTCGCTTGATTTGTGCAAAGTTATATTTCTACAATAATTAAGGATATATTTCGATGTATAATTAAATGACAATGCAAAAATATTTTATGTTGAAATTGAGTTTAAAAAATAATATAAATTTATACAGCCAATATTCTATCAAAAAGTTATTGTAATTGTTCTTGTTTTTCTTCTCCTTCGAGTTCAAGTTCATGAAATTTAGTTTCTTTGTTTTATCATTTTATTACTTATTGAACTCATACTGATCTCAGACTAACATACAAAACAAACAGAAAAACACTATGCATTGCATGATGAAGGAAACAGGAAAAACAAAGATTGTAAAATGCAACAAAGAGATAATAGAATCAAACATTTTTCTGGCAACAAAAAATGGAGGATCAAGAAAGAAGTGACTAGGGGAACAAGGGTTACAAAGCAACACTGAGACTTAAAATGTATAATTAACTTGAAAACTTGTGCTTCTTGTATAAGTTAACAAATAACTACTCAACTTTCTGTTGTTTCCCTAGCCTGAGTTCAAGATCCAAGTCTTCGATTCTGTGATGAAGCCCCAGTGGGATTTCCACAGGTTGAAGAGCCAGGCCTTTGTCCTTTGAACATGGTCTGAGGAAAAGAGGAAGAGAACAAATGCTGTTTTTCAGTCTCTTGCAACTCATGTTTGGTCTGTCCCAACAAGGTGATGAATTTTGAGACAAACTTGTTTCAACAAAATTACCACATTCCAAGCCTCCGAAACTGTACTCCTTTTCTTGTTCTGAATTGGGAGACCCCATTTGTCGAAAGATAAATGAAGAAGAAGAGGTGTGTGAAAATTTATTTTCTTGTGAGATTGATCTGGTTGTTGAAATTGTAGTTGCTTGACTAGAATAGCTATGAGAATGAGTGATACCACAGTTTATCTGGGTGGAGAAGAGTGGTGCAGAAAAACGATGATGATTATGATTACCTAATAAGGGTTTGATGGTGTGATGGTAAAAGGGTTGATAATTGTGATGATGAGGGTTAGGGTTTTGTTTGAGCCTAGCCTTGTCCCTTCTGTGAATATTCATGTGACCCCCAAGAGCTTGTGCAGACCTGAACTCTCTCTTGCAAAAGGTGCAAGAGTAAGGTCTTGGAGGCCACATGCTAGCAGCTGCGTCTTCTGCAAAACCCCTTTCTTCCCAATTGTTCTTTCTGTCATCTCCAATAATTACTGCATTATCAACCTCTGACTGTGACTTCATCATGTGTTCTATTCCTCACAAACACTGAACACTGGTAGTGGTGAATTGAAGATGGTGATTCAGAGTAGAAAATATATATGATAATGGCTTCCTTCTACAACAGTTAACAAATTAAGCCATGAAAATATATAGCAACTGAGGAGTCTATGAGGCAAAAGAAAAGTACTAGCTGTAAAGGTTCTGAATCTTTTTTTTGGCTTTTCTAGCAGGTTATTATTACTGCTACTTCTTTTCATTATTATATTATCTATAATAATAGAAATAAAAAAGAAAATTTGTCCACATTTTAAAATATCAATTTTATCCTTTAAATATAATAATTTATTAAATTTTTAAAATTCACTATTACTTTTACCAACTTTTTATAGAATCGATTATCTCTGCTCCTCTTCTTATTCTTTATTTATCAATAGTTATTCTTTCATCTGTATTGATATATTTCACTTTATTTTTAATAAATATAATTTTAGTTTATATATTAACTTAATAACATTATAATATTTAAAAAATATATACACAGGTACAATAGCACATGTGTTTACGCTAGTATATCATAACAACGATATGAAATATTTATCAGTGATTTTGCTTATGACTATTTAGAAAAATAGTGTACCAATCATTTTAGTAAGCTTTTTTCGTTTATAAAATTCAAATATTTGCTTCTGTCTAGTTTTTTCTTGAAATTAATCTAGAGCTTCTGTCTAGTTTTTTCTTAAGATAACGACAGTTAAATAATAAAGATAAGCAATTCATTAGTCAGGGTTAGAAATATTAGTAATCCTTCAATATTAGTAATTTGAAGGATATGGTTATGAAGATAAAGTATAAATTTACAGAAAAACTGTAAATACAACTCCTTTGAAGCTTCCATGAACCCTACGGTTTGTGGTGGGAAGAGTTTTGACTAATAGCAATGTCATGCAAGGAAGAGAAATAAAAAGAAAAGTACATATAATATTATATTTAGAATTATAATTTTTATAATATTCAAATAATGGATTGAAACTGAAAAATCACAGTAAGTATAGGTCATTTATAATACTGAACCAGCACCGTAGCCTATAGGATAGGCCCCTGTAACTTTGCCACTCCCAGTAATTCAAGTTCTTAACATGTGGAAAAAAATTTACCTACTCAAATTTCTTCATTTTCCTCTTCCTAATTAAAGTGTCTTCATGGATTGAATTACTATTACCTAGTTATTCCCCTTAAAGGTTCTTTTATATATATATATATATATATATATATATATATATATTCTAGAATACTTTTGAGAAAAACAAGAAAATAACCAAGTTAAAGTAGTCCATATACACAACCTGCTGAGAAGAAAAACTGCATTTTAAAGTGCTGATATTCAAAGGGATGAAGTGTTCTTTATATATATAAAATTTTATATACTAGTTAAGAGTCAAACTTGATTTGATAATGTAAAACACAAATCTTTTGCTTGTTATAGACATTTCATATAATCCTATAGGTTTTTTTCTCTCATGTCAAGTTAAGTTCAATTTAAGTTAGGCTTCAAATTTAGGAGTCAAATAATGGTGGGTTAAATTAGATATTTGATTTTTTTTTAACAAAGATTTTGTTGTTGACAAAGTTAATATTGACAGTACTAATTAATAATATTTAAAAGTATCATTTCCCTTATGAAATGGGTGAAAGTATCAATTATACTAATAAATGATATGCTAACACAGATTTTGTCAAAGTTTTTCAACATTTTTTTTATCAAACTATCATTTTCCTAGATGTTTTACTTTCTCCTTTTCTTCCACTCCATTCAAACACACCTAAGTTGATAATTTTAAAAGTTTTTTATTTAAATGAAAATTTGTGAAAACATGCTAAAATTATTATAAAAAAAAAAGTTACGAAACTATACTTTTAGTTGAGAAAAAAGTTTGAAATTCTTTTATGTAAATTTTGATGCATTTGTTAGTTGAATGTAAAATTATTTCTAATCAATGTGAGATTTTTAATATATTTTTTTTCTGAAATAAATATATATTAAGTTTGAGACTACACTAGATATCAATCAATGGTTGTTCATAACCAATATCAAGACATATCTAAAAATCAATAAATTTTATTAAGATATGTTTTGGATAATTTTTAACATCATTTAAAATATGACTTTAAACTTATTTCAATCTTACCAAACAGTTTTGAAGTAAGACAAAATTTACATATTCAAGTTATATTAGTATGTGAGATTTTCGACATAAATCATAAAAATATCGTTTGATAGTTTATCGGCATGAATAAGCATCCGATAAAGAAATGATAAGGCTACCACAAGGAATTGAGCTACCTGTGTGTTTGTGTTAATGTTCCTGCACATTTGTAAAAGCCATTATAAGATACAATATATCAACAATTATAAGTTTCAAAAGCCATCATAATTAAGTTCGTGTAATTAATGTGTAAAGTGATAGTTTATTCCAAGTTATATAATTGCTGACAACATTCCATTTTGTATGAACTTATTTTATTAATTTTAGTTAATACCTAAGAGTTAATATTTAAATCCTTATATCAAGATTAATTCACACCTCGTTTAACTATATTATCGGGATTAGTAGAGAGTGAAAATTTTATTAATTACAAAAGAAAACTTAATGCTAATTGGAAATCATATTTGTTAATAATTCTAATTAGTTTACTGCTGACATCACTAATAAAATGAAGAATATTGACTATTATTGTTTTAGCCTCTGAAAAACATATTATCATTTGTTATTTCTTTACTATATCATTTTGTTACTGCAAATGAATTTTATCATTTTACGATTCTCAACTATTACTTTATGAGGAGATAGGATGTAGGTGCAATTTGTTTTTTGTTTTTTTCTAAATGAAAATTTGAACATAAAAAACCATCAAAACCTTTTGCTAAATTTGTATTTAGTTGACATAACATGCATGCAGGGACAAACGAGAAATCATGTGAAAGTTATGGTTTCCTCTGCATAATCTAATTTTAAGTTTGCATCAATTTAATGTTTGGGCCCTTATTTCAGTAAAACGAAGAAGAACATTATATGAGACAACGACTCATGTATATGATATTAAACAGGTTGGACAAATAGTACATTTTTCCTTAAACAAAAGCCTGAATTGTCTTTTACATCTTCTGTCCTTTCTGTATCACCTGCAACTTTTTTATGCTTCTTCTTCTTCATAGAGAAGAAAGAAATAAAGTAAAAGGAAGATAAAATAAAAATAAAAATGAGTGAACAAAATGTAAATAAGAGAAAGATAATATTATCATTTAAAACGTTAAAATGAGTGGTAATTACTGTATTATAAAAACACAGTAGAAAAATAACATAAAAAAATCAGTAAAATGAGTGGTTATTACTGTATTATAAAAATACAGTAGAAAAATAACATAAAAAAATCATCAGAAAATCCAAATTCGTATAAAAGTCACTGATTTATATTATATAGTATAACTGCTTTATTTAGTAGTATTTATGATTTTTTTCTTTTCAATTATTTTTCCTCGTGCATGCACCGGATGATTCATTGTTCATTTCTTCTTGATACATGGATGGTTCTATTCTTTTTCTCATCTCTCATAAATGATCTACATCAAAGCAGAAGCTATTAGAAGTAGCTTCTGCATTATTACATCATCTGACATGGTTTTATTGTTTTAGCATTGTTGTGGATAGGAGATGCCTTTCTTCTTTGAGGCTCCACCACGTAAATTTATGCGAGTTTTCACTCAACATGAAAGGTGATAATCAATTAGAATGCTGCCACTTTTTACAATTATTTCAATTTTCAATACCAATTCCATTCCATGTGACGTTACTGTGTGATTTGTATTATATACCAAGTTACATTATTGTCCTCCATACACTGTTTATCATTCACCCACCTAATTCCAAAATCATATGTTTTTCATGCGTATACATATCTTCCAAATAAAATATCTCTAACATATTTAGGATCAATATCTTATAATATAATACTTTTATGAGATTCTATTATATCTATTTAGAATTAATATTTTATGATATAATAATTTATTATCATATTATATTATATCTTTAAGATATTATAATATTTAATGATATAATAATTAATTATTTAATATCTACTTGATTATTATTAACAAACATAATTTGTTTAATATATTTGTTTACTCGAAAGTTTATAAACTAATAAGAGCGAAGATTCTACTTCAAAGATTTCGCTAAGATTTCTTAGCAAAATCTGGTAAAAACATTTGACGTCTATTGGAAGTTGAGTAAAATGATTTTCAAGCCACAAGACATGTGATATTAAGTAAAAATCAAACTCAAACATCCACATCTTCTCCATATTAGAAAAAGATCTTAATGTCATCAATATTATAAAGAGTCATACAGAGATGATTGTCTAATAAAATGAAAAACTTTAGGCTCAACCACAACGACTTAGACTTGTTTCCAGCTCAACACCACAGGGAGCTCCAGGCATGAAATCAAAAGCTTGACCGTCTCGAGAAACAACAATCATTTCAAAGAACATTCTCAAAAAGATATTTCCCGAATCTGGAATAGATAGTGGAACCTCACAACAACGAACACATATGACATAAAAAGGAAAAGCACCTTCCACACTGCTTCAGAGAAACAAGAGTCTCCCTCTCCCAAATGTTTAGAGAGAACACGCGAGTCCAAAACAACTTGACACCTGAGTAAACCATACTCGCCCCAACATAATACGTTCGAGTGGCCCCATGCTCACTAGCAAATCAAAATATGCTCGAGTGGCCACACATCTACAAGCAACATTTGACAAATGAATCTTATAAATAGATGTGTACTCTTTTTCCTCAGTTTAGATTTTTTTTTTACTGCAAAGCAAGATTTTAACGAGGCACATTCTTATAAGTATGTCCTTTTATTAAGCTCAAACACACCCAACATTTGCAAGCTAAATTAACAAAGAATGGTAAAACTCATTCATATATCAAAATAATCCACTTGCACCTTATTTGTACTTCCAAACGAGAGAGCTTTATACATACCCTAAGATATTATGAAATTTATCTAAGACATTTACAGTTAATATCTTATGATATAATAACATTATCATATTGTATTAAATCTACAAGATATTTATATATATAGTATCTTTTGGTATAATAATTTAATATCTTATTCTAATATATCTTCAAAATATATATATATATATATATATATTAATATCTCATGATATAATAATGGATTATCTCTGGTGTATAATGCTTGATTATTTTTAAGTAACAAAATCTATTTATTATATTTGTTTATTCATGACCAAAGAAGCCTATAAATACAACATCTCACCACAGTAATAAGTAAACTCAATATTCAATTATGATTCACCTCTCTCATATCCTTGTATTTCTACTCTAATTATTATAATACAAATACTCACTTATTGACTTAGGCATCAAAGAACATTCTAGAGCAAATACTCTAGTTTAAAGAATTATCGATAAAATTCAATAAGAACAATATATGACTACCAAGTTACTAATTGGTAATAACTAGGGATGTCAAAAAAATCCGTATATGCGGGTATCTGCGGATAAAACCCGTAATAGGTAGGAAATTGATATTGTAAATAGATACCCGCAGGTAACGAGTACAAGTATTTTTAATACCCTTATGTTAACAGAGTAGGTACGGATATACGTACATGTGGATACCCGTACCTACTATACTTTAATTTAAATTAAAAAAAATTAAAAAGAAAACATGATTAAAATATTAACATATTGATTTTGAATGAGTTACTTTTTTATCAATTAGTTTTTTTTTAAATTAATTTATTTGTAAATTGTCATTCAATACTATTTAAATGGGTTATTTGGACTTTGTTTAAAATTTATGAATGTTATATATTATATTTTATTTGAATTTACAATTAAAATATGTTGTTAAGTATTTATTTTTATTTTTTTTAAATACTAGTGGATATTTGTGGATATCCGTAGATATTAAAAAATTATGTGGGTACCTGCATAACGGATATAGGTACATGTACGGGACAAATATTTATCCAGTGGGTAAGATATAGGAAAGCTACTACCCATACCCTATCCACCATGTTGACATCCCTAGTAGTAACTAAACAAACTATCTGCATTTTCAAATTGCGAAAACTACCTCATTACAGCCTCCTGTGTTACTTTGCACCATCATCCTCCTCTGCATTATTAGGAATTTAAAATAAATTGAGAGTTTTACATCAAATAAAAATAGTAAAATAAATAGTATATAAGTAAAAGATTGTATAAACCAATTGTTTTATTATTTTTTGTTAAAAATGTATATTGTTAACAACATTATCTTCCCTTTTGGTAAAACTTCACACCACTATGACCTTTGTCTTCATAACAAGCAGGGTGTTTTTATATAAAAATCTCAGACACTAATACTTGAAGCTTCTCACTTCTTTTCGCCTTCATATACTCCTCTATTCACAAAATAAAATATTAAAATTTAATTTTTTCTTTTACGAATTGGTCTACTTTTTCTTCAGAAACAAGTTTTTTTTTCTTCACTTAAATACTACATAGGTTTTTAGTTACCTTCCTCACCCACCTTCCCTTCTAAACCTCACCAAACCAACCTTATTTCTTCAAATTATTAGGAGGAGGGATCGAGTCCACGACCTTCCCCTTCCTTCCCTTCTTTTAACCATTAGACCACTTCATCACTCCACGTGGGAGGGAGACCATGTCGTGAAAGGGATACTATATCCAGGGGATTTTATAAAAGTTACATGTCAAAAGTAGTAATACCATTTTAAGTTGTTTATATAAATAATTGTTCTTATTAATTGTTTAATTGTTCTTAGTAATACCATTTTGTGTAACTTGATGATAAACATTCTTATTACTGGCTTCGATGTAATATTTTAAGTCATATAACATCTTTATGTATCTGTCTATATTAAATTAAGATACATGTTAGACATTATCTTGTTAAAAACAATATATTGTACCTACCCAGCGCGCCCGAGACCATATCGATGTGCCCCTTCCTGGATGAGGCCTATACAAAACTTATGGGTTAGACACTCTTCGACAAGGGGGGAGCTCAGCCCACACAATGGGCCACCTCCCCCTCATACTAGAGTAATGCCAACAGTAATCACATGCAACCCGCCCGCGTAGATCGAAACCACTTCGCCTACTATCTTAACAAGACGATTGAGGATCTAGAACAGTTAGGCCTAGGCCTGAGCATATTATGCGGGCCCGTCCGAATCCGCCCGACCCGAAAAAAAAAATGTTAGTGGATTGGTTTTAGACGGGTCGGGTTGTAATGAATAACAGGATTCGGATAAAAGCGGGTTGTTACGGTCGGTTATAATTTTTAAATTTTAATTTCACGGATACCCAACCCGACCCGAATCAGCTACATATAAAAGTTCAGCTTTTGATTTTAACCTAATTATGTGCCGCCACACTGCTTCCCTCTCCTCCGTTTTTCTTCCATGCCCTTCGTCTTTCTGAAGTGCCCTTCGTCACTCTGAAGGCAGTCCTCACTCCTTCCCTCGCCTCCTCCATTTTTCTTCCATGCCCTTCCCTTCGTCACTCTGAAGGATGTTCTTGGTGTCGAATCTTTTTGATTATTGGTGTTGTCCTTACTGTCGATGTTGTGGGAGACGGTAGTGGCGCTACTGCTGTCGATGCCGTCGTGGTGGAGGGCGTTAGGGTTTTCCCCACTTGATGACCACTGTTGCTTTGGTTCCTTTTTTGTCTGTTTATTTCTTTAATGTGTGGCTACCTGTGATTGCTTTGTTCCTCTTTTGTTTAAGATAAACGAAAATTATAGATTAAGGAATGAAACTTTGAGGATCTGAGGAGGAGTGCAACAACCATGACCTCCACACTGCACGAGCTATTGTTCTCTGTTATGTTCTTCTTCATCTTCTTTAATTTTTTTTTATTTGGATAACCTGATATATCCATCCGAATATAACCGTACCCGAATAATCTGAATCCGACAGATCTAAGACATTAATCGGTCGGTTATGATTTTAAATTTTCAAATTTGGATTGAGTCTGATTGAGATGATCGAATCCGAATCCGACCCAAACTGACCCTTGTTCACCCCTAGTTAGGCCCAACCTCAAGAATAAAAAGAGAGTCAAACCTTAAGGAGAGGGATCTGCTTTTTGGTTTTCGAAGTTAGAGATAGATTTTGAAGAAACAAAAGATGAGTACTACAAAGACAACTTACATTATTCTGTTTGAACCTGTCGGGTATCTCAGCTCAGCGCGTCGTCGACAAGAACAGATTGACGCCCACTGTTGGGCCCTAGTAAAATAGACTCCCAGGGCACGTTAGGTAGGTACAATATACTATTTTTAACAAGATAATGTCTAACATGTATCTTAATTTAATATAGACAGATACATAAAGATGTTATATGACTTAAAATATTACATCGAAGCCAGTAACGAGAATGTTTATCATCAAGTTACACAAATATTGATGTGACCCTTCTTGGATGATGCCTATACAAAACTTATAAGGTTAGACACTCTTCGACAAAGAGGGAGCTCGACCCACACAATGGGCCACCTCCCCCTCATACTAGAGTAATGCCAACGGTAACCACGTGTAACCCGCCCGTGTAGATCGAAACCATTTCACCTGCTATATTAACAAAACAATTGAGGATCTAGGACAGTTAGGCCCAACCTCAAGAATAAAAGGAGAGTCAAACCTTAGGGAGAGGGATCTATTTTTTGGTTTTTGAAGTTAGTGATAGATTTTGAAGAAACAAAAGGTGAGTACTACATAGATAACTTGCATTATTCTGTTCGGACCTGTCGAGTATCTCAGCTCAGCGCGTCATCGGCAAGAACAGATTGGCGTCCACCGTTGGGCCCTAGTAAAATAGACTGTCAGACCCTATAAAAACAAACATCAATCATGGTTAGAAGTCCAAATTCCGATACGGACCACAATCCCAATCACAACGAGACCCTAATAGTCGATATGTTACTCGCCAAAGAGTTAGGTCTGACGAAGCTCACCATGAAAAGTGACTCCCTCCTGGTCACAGGTTAGGCATCTAGCAAGTTTCAGGACAAGGACCCCCCTCTCACCTGATATATAGATTTTGCACGACTCTTTGCCTCAACGTTCTCCTCGTTCAAACTCATCCATGTTCCCCGAGAGCAGAACTGTCGTGCAGACCTCTTGTTAAAACTCGTCAGTTGCTCCAAACCAGGGTAATAGAGATCGATCATCTGAGAGACCTTAGTCTCCCCAGAGTTTTCGAAGTTGATAAAGAAGTTTAGGTTTGCACCATAGGAGCTAGGGTCGATATCACATCGACTTTGTACATGAAACCATCCTGCCTATCCATCCGACACCCGAGTCATAACAAGAAATGTCGTTAGGTACACGATGGTAGATGGACATCTGATCTGTCGAGGATATGGCAGACTATAGCTCGCCTGCATCACCCTTGTTGAGGAGTAGAAGATCATGACCGAGCTCCACGAGGGCATATGCGGTAGTCACATTGGTTATCGAGCTTTGGCCCTGAATACTTCTGACTTACACTGCGAAATGACTGTTAAAAGTACGTAAAAAGGTGCATCCCCTACCAAAATCATTGAGACTGACACCAAGCGCCTCTTGAGAACCTCCACTCCATTATCAGCCCTTAGCCTTTTCACACTTGGGGTATAGACATCCTAGGACCATTCTCGATGGTTGCAAAGCAAGTGAAGTTCCTCATCGTCAGCATCAAATACTTCACGAAGTGGATCGAGGCCAAGCTTGTAACAACTATTTCAGCCTTGAAAATAATAAACTTCCTCTGGCAGCAAATGGTCTATTGAGTTTGGTTCCCAAGGCAGCTAATCTCTGACAACTATATCCAATTCATAGGAGGAATCGTCAGTGAAGCCTACAATGAAATGATTGTTAAAAGTACGTAAAAAGGTGCATCCCCTGCCAAAATCATACAGACTGGCACCGAGCGCCTCTTGAGAACCTCCACTCCATTAGCAACCCTTGGCCTTTTCACACTTGGGGTATAGACATCCTAGGACCCTTCCCGATGGCTGCAAAGCAAGTGAAGTTCCTCATCGTCAGCATAAATACTTCACGAAGTGGATCAAGGCCAAGCTCGTAACAACTATTTCAGCCTTAAAAATAAAAAACTTCCTCTTGCAGCAAATAGTCTATTGACTCTAGTTCCCAAGGCAGTTAATCTTTGACAACTATATCCAATTCATAGGAGGAATCGTCCATGAAGCCTATAGTAACTGGGGAATTCAACAAGTGTTCTCATCAGTGGAACATCCATAAACAAACGGACAAGCGAAAGCAGCCAACAAAATAATTCTTAGGGCTCTGTGCCGAAGAGTAATCGCTAAGTCTGACTAGCCCGAGGAGCTTATTGGGGTGTTGCTCTCCTATCACAACCCCCTAGACAACGATGAAAGAAACCCAGTTCAGCTTGGTGTATGGCACGAACATCATCTTGCCTATAAAGGCAACACAACAAACTCTTAGGATAAGAACATTCTCAACCACCTCATTAGATGAAAAGACGAGTGCAGTCAAGACCAAGGTAGTTCCTCGAGCATTTGTGTCTCTGACCTCGTCTTAAGAAAAGCACATCCCCTATAGTTGTAGAATAAGTTATCCCCTAAGTGGACAAGACCATACCGAGTGAAGCACGCTCTCAACGGAGGAGCCTACGTTTTGGAAACTCTATAGGGGACAAATATCCCTCGAACAAGGAACGCATCCAATCTTTGTTTCTATTTTAGTTAGGCTTTGTACCTCTGTATATCCTTCTGGCGCTCATTTTCCCTTACTAGGAATAGAAGGGTTTTTTAACGAAGTCAGAACGATAACATCAAATAAAATTATGTTCCAGATCATATGAGCAAATATCCTAAAAAGAAACTATTAAAGCTCGACTTAGGACTGGTGAAGACCCGTCTTAGCGACTACCCAAGCTCGACTTGGGGGCGGGAAGACCCGTTTAAAGCGATTACCCAAGTTCGGCTTGGGGGCGGGGAAGACCCGTCTTAGTGACTACTCAAGCTCGGCTTAGGGACGAGGAAGACCCGTTTAAAGCGACTACCCAATCTCGGCTTGGGGGCGAGAAAGACCGCCTTAGTGACTAACCCAAGCTTGGCTTGGGCGCGGGGAAGATCCGTCTTAAGCGACTACCCAAGCTCGGGTTAGGGATGGGGAAGACCCGTTTAAAGCGACTACGCAAGCTCGGCTTGAGGCCGGGGAAGACCCATCTTAGAGATTATCCAAGTTTGGCTTGGGGGCGAGGAAGACTCGTTTAAAGCGACTACACACGCTCGGCTTGGAAGCAGAACATACTCGTTTAAAACAATGCCTAATATCGCCAAAGGGTTCGGAAAATTGAAAATCAACGAGCCCAAACCTCCATCAAGATTGACATATAACGAATCAACAACCATGCAGACTTAGAATCAAGCATACGTGGACTCAAAATTGAGCGGAAACGACTCAAATTCGAGCAAACCCCTTATGCATCACATGAGGGTTAGCGAAACCCGAAACAGACACAACAAGTTCAAGAGCAAGAGCAAGAACGCACATACGAAAAAGTAATTCAGTATCCATACATGCATACTTTTGAAAAAAAGTTAATGTTTTAGATAAAGTACTTAAGGAATCATGAGAGTAAATTCGAGACAGGCATATACGTTAAAAAACAGTATCAAAAGCACAAAATTTGTGTGAGATCATTCATCCACTAAACACCCGTCAACGACCACCTTACTCGCATCTGCCTCGGAGATGTCAGCTGACGGACACCAAAGACGCACTTGTATGTGAGTACATAGTATGTGAAATGCTTGGATGAAGGCCCAGTTGTTCGGGTGAAGTTGAGTAGGGACCACATTCAACTCGGTTAGCACCCCCTTTTCGAAAGAACTTAAGGGCAGACGCAGATCGACCTTTGAAAACACAGTATAATAAAAATAGAAAAACGGTCATGAAGGGTCACTAGTGGCGTTAGCACACATAGGCTCGTCTAGAGCACAACGAACGACAACAACATCCGCCTCATTACCCTGGCACAACTTCTGCCTTCAACAAAACTGATCTATGATCTGGTCGAAGGTGAAGCTTGACATATTCCTTCGAAGACCCACGGGTGCCCAAGGATATAGGTCATCATAGGTGGTCGCCATAAGACCCTCCGAGCTTGTAAAACAGAACACCACAGTCGCACTTCCCTTTGCAAAAACCGAGCCACCAAATACCACCAAACACGATCGTAGCGTAGAACCACTCAAGGTATCAACCAAGGCCACAACCTACTGCCACAAAACCACCAATTGTCCAAATAAACACCAGTTCTCACAAAACACCCACACCATGCACTACCGGAAAAATACAAACTACCCACGAAAACCCAGCGTTCCTAAAATACATGCACTACTCACCGTTGGAAATCCACTAAACACATATCAACATAACCATTAAACGTTACCAAAACCACCAGAAAACTCAAGAAGGAACAAGCAAACCCAAAGCCACAGCAAGCAACAGGGAAAACGGAATGCATAAACTCAAGCACCGCTACCTACAAGACAGTTTTAGGTGGTGTTTTCAGGAAGTTGAAACGTTCTGGAAGTTATGAGTGGGCCACGTGGACTACCCTTATTAGATGCTTTCAAAAAACAAAACACGCACGCGCTGCGGAAGGTAGGGCGACTGTCCCGCCCACCTAACTGGTCTTAAGGTCGAAGGGTTCGTGTACCTACCCAACGCACCCGAGACCATACCGATGGGCCCTTCCTAGATGAGGCCTATACCAAACTTACAGGACACTCTACGACAAGAGGAAAGCTCAACCCACACAAGGGGCCACCTGCCCCTCGTACTAGAGTAATGTCAATGGTTACCTCGCGCAACCTGCCCGTGTAAATCGGACACTTTGCCCGCTATCGTAACAAGACAGTCGAGGATCTAGGGCTTAGACCCAATGAGAGCCAAATCTTAGGGAGAGGGATTTTTTTTTTGGTTTTCGAAGTTAGAGATAAATATTGAAGAAGCAAAAGCCGAGTACTACATAGACAACTTACATATATCGACAAATCGACAAGGGAATAAAAGTTAAAGTACATTAAACGAAAAAATGTTACTAATGCATTCCATCGTTTTCTAATATATATACTTCAATAATTTATTTCAACAAAATTGTTTATCTGTTAATAAATCTTATAGACAGCGGTAAGAACATCCAAAGATGCTCTCCATAAGTAACTTTATGGAAATGATAAGTATGAGTGGTACACCAAAATACAAATGGAAAAAATAGGTAAATCAAAGCAGAAATCGTAGGCTTCAAATTGAAATTGTATCAGTAAAATTATCAAAACTCTATTTGGACTCTGAAACAGTACCATAAATTGATAAATCAATGAAGGCATACCTTTGGACGTTCAAATATATATATTTATGACAATTTCAAAACTTGTGTAGCTTGCATCATACCGAGTAAATTACATCTCGCAACTAGGTAAAGAGAATATCGAGTTCTGTACAATTTAGTAAGAAAGACTCAATAAATCTGCAGTTAACCAGCACAGGCGTGGTCTCATGGAGAGAGGAAGTGGTCTTTTTAAGGACCACACTACAAGGGTTCATTCTAATATGCCTCAAGCTATAACATACCTTCAACTCAAAAACCGTACACTAGCATCAAGAGTCCCAGTGAAAATGTGAATGAGATCTGAGAAGTTCTGCATAATCACTTGAAGAGAACCCGGACAACCTCGGAACAAAAGAAAACCAATCGAGGACTGAGATCATGGGTTCAAAGGGACACAAAAAAAGCCAATTCAGGTAGCCAGGGGGCTGCAGCTATTATTAACTAATACCAGGACCATCTTGACCTACTGTTTCATTTGAAGACACAGAATTGTTTTCATCAGATACCAAACCTTCAACCTTTTCAGTCTGTTTTTTCTGCAAATGCTTGGAGTCTGGCTCCGGGAACACCTCAGCTTGCATTGACGGAGCAATATTATTTATATGCAGCCATGTCAATTCCCACAAACTACTTCCATCCTCACTACTGCTCCGCACTAGTACTTGCCCTGTTTTCATAACAAGCAAAGTGTTCTTAAGAAGCTCAGGCACAAGTTCGTGAAGCTTCTCGCTTCTCCTTCCCCTAATTTTCACCTTCATATAAGTTTCTAACCGACTTAGTACAGCCAACCATAATGTGCTGAAGTCTGGCAATTCTGATAGATATTGGATTAACTGGAGGAAAACTTTACACAGGAGCTTCAGAGCAAGAACTAGTGTTCCTTCTATGTTCCGGTAGTCCTTTTGAGATTGTGTTTGAGAAATTTCAATCAGGTCATCAAGCACAGAGAAGATCACTTGATCGAAACATTGTAACCACAAGCTATGCGGGAGATTAATCCCAACTGATCCTGTCAAGCACTTTTGTAAAGATAACAACGCATGGTTTCTAACCTCCTCTCTCTGGTCCAGACACAGTTTTTTTAGTCCCTGTACGAGTCTCAACCACATGTCCCCAATATCCTGCAACACCTTTGCCAATTCCTCTTCTTTTGTCGCTTGCTTAGCATCATTAGTCCACTTCTTTAAACAACTGACAGACCCTGACATAAGATCAAGGGCCATTACAGACCGTTCAACCTGTCCAACACGAGATTCAGCAAACTGCTTCGCTGCATCTATGCAGAGAACATAATTAGCTGGAAGCAAGTGGGCTCCATCTGACATAATGAACAACAATGCGTCAAAACCGGCCTCAGCTGCTTCCAGGTGTCTAGCAGTGATGGAAAGCAGTGATGTAATTGTCCGCCATCCTAAATGAGATCTAATATGAGAGGCATTTGCCTTCATGAGGTGACTAACTTCCTGTGTTATCTGCTCATAGTATGCATCAGCGACACGAGCATCAAGCTTAAGGACAAGTTGCAGAGACCTCAGAAGTTCATCAGTAATGTTCTCTTTATAGGGCAGTAAGCGATGACAAATTCGTAAAAGGCCAAAAACAGCCTTCTCTACCAATGCACAAGGCATCACAGTTGACTGAACAATGTTGGAAATATGCTCATAAACACCCTGCCAAAGAAGTTCGATTCTATCCCTGTTATTCAGAGTGATAGCTACCAATAACTCCAGGCAGAAAACCAAAGTATCTTCGTCGTCAGATGTGCTGCTCCCTTTCTTAGGCCTCACTCCTGCACTAGTGATTGCTTTTGTAAGCTGCAATAAAGATTCAGCTTGCAAAAATTTACTATCAGAGAATATGCTGTCAATGTGACACTTCTGAATTGTTTGAAGGGTGCATTGCTGAGCAGCAAGTTGTTCTTCACTAGGAACTGATTTTGGCTCTTCGGCACCTAGATATAAGAGTTGACTAAACCTGCTCATCAATCCAGAGGATCTCTTTGTAGTATTTGCAGATGGAAGACGTGATAAAGATAAAGCATTAGTAGTAAGCTTCCCCCCATCCTCAGTTTCTGTAGAAAGCTCTGACTCTTCTGCTGCATCACTGGCAATACGAGCAGGAAGAAGCCCTAACTTGTGAAATTTTAAGATGCAATCAAGAATATTTCTCCACCCTGTGCGGATGAAATCACCATACCTATTTGCAATAGTGAAAACAGTCTCAGTTGCCATTCTTGCTTTCATGTCTTCTCCAAAGGCTAGGATTGACTCCTCAACAGCTAATGGATCAAAAACCGTAACAAACCTACAAAGTGACACAACCAAATCATCCAGTATATTTTCAAGATGATAGTAAGCTGATATCTTTGCAACGGCTATGAATCCATCCATACATGTTTGGTATACCTCTGCATTCTCAGCATTATCAAATACCACAGAAATGGCAGCAATTGTTGGACCAGACAATATAGAAAACATATCATAATCAAGGTAAGCTTTGGAATCAGAAACAATGAAGGGATCAGATTTTTTTGACTTATGCTTGAGATAAATCCACCGACTTGGGGTCATTTCAGGGAAACCAGAACCTTGCTCAGGAGTTGTTCGAATCTCATTCTTACAAATTGAATGGTAAAGTTCAGACAGAAATTCTCGAGGTAGATCATTGCCACCATTTATTCGCCTATTATTACGGATAAAATCCTCTTCTGTCATCTTATTTCTGACCTGTGAATTGTGCTGATCTGTATTAAGCATTATAATTGAGTAAGATAACAACAGAGCAGCATCTTTATTGGCAAGTATCTGTGGAGACTGTTCATAATATCGTTCTGAGAAAGCTTCAAGCACCCTCTGTATCTTCTGTGATTCTCCAGGCAGTCTGAAAGTCTCCAAAAATAGGCGTAGGGCAGTGTCTAACATCATGTCTTTGAAATCAAATGTTCTAGCAAATTCATGAAGAACCTCAATGCAGAATTCATCATGATTTCCTAGAAAATCACCAATGAGATTCTTATCCAACCCAGCAGTGTATCTGAAAAAGCAGGCGACACTTTGGGGATCAAGTTTGTCAGGTAAAAGATGTGTTCCTTGGAGAAACTCAAGACCTTTCTTAGTATCACGATTAAAATGATCAGCACCAATCATCAATCTTTTCTTGAAGTACTTTCTCCGGGATACAAAAGGAACCCAATTTTTTGGATCACAAAAATTTTCACACTTTTCCTGCCAGAACGGAGTATACTCTTCAAGATTCACAGGAGATTGTTCTGAACTTAAAGATCCATTGCCTATCCTTTCAGCCATTCCGTGCATAACAGCAATAAGACCCTCCAAAGCAAGAATATGCATGGAAGTCAATGGACTGTTCACAGGAAAAGCACTTTTGGACAACAAATTAGCAATGTCTTCAAAGACATTACCACAAGTTAGGTCACAATCAAAGTTGGCATACATCTCCACCATGAATGTTTTTTGCCTGCAAAAGTCAACAAGGGCCTCCATGACAACTTCCTGTTGCTGATATGAAGCACCATATTTGCTTTGTGCAAGCCTCAAAATTACACAAGAAAAAAATGCTTCTAGCTGTAATTTGAGTTCTGTACGAAGATGGTGATACAAATTTAGAACAATGCTACATACCATTGAAAGTACGAGAGGACTCATTGACAAACCAAATTGCATAAGATTGCGGAATAATTCATCCTGAATTAAGCTTAGCAATCTAGGGTGTCGGTGAAAGGAAGGCCCTCCCAATTCTATGGCTGAATTAATCAAAGTTAAGGCAAAAAGAGGCACATCTTCATCAAATGCTATAGTGTTAGATCGAGGACTATTTCCCATATGCTCAGCAACATTCAACAAAGAACACAAAAAGTGAAATATTTCCACCATGCAGGGAATCCCATATGGTTCATTTATAAGCTGCAATTCATTCAGATCAGCCTCTTGATCACTGCTGCCAATAGCTGTGTCTTCATCCAATACAGTGGCTGCCACATCACTCACAGTACTAGGAGCAATGCCTGTGGATAAGGGTTGACCATTACTAGCAGAAGTCAAGTTCCCATTGTCCAATTGTCTATTTGGAGAACTATGCTCATTATTTAGCCCAACAATCTGTTGAAAAAGTGACAAAAAAACTATCAGTAATGAAATTTACAAGTTTGTGACATTGACTGTAAATATATTTGTCATGATGATACATGAAAACAATCTCTCTAACCCTAACTAGTAACAATGCATAAACAGCCTCTAACAATCATTTTCTTCTTTTTATCTTTTACCCTTGTATGAGAGGTGCAACACAATGATACACGACAAGGGGTCGGTTATTACCATACACACATAATATTCACGTGGTTTTCCTAAAGAATATACTTTGGGATTTTGGATTATTTTAGGTAGTTTTAGAATAACTCTGAGAAAGTCAAAGTCAAGCTAAGGTACTACATGCAGGGGGTGGCACTACCTTATAGGTGCAAAAGGCTCTGGCCACCTTAATTTGTTTTGTTTTGCAAAAATATATGTGTGTGTGGATATTCACATGCTATTTTAAATATAGCATGTGGAAGGGCACTTTTCTTACGTAGTAATATTTTAAATATAAGAAAGCTCAATAAATCAATTATTAGTCCCCTTCTTAAATTTGAAGGGAAAGCAGGAAGATAGGTCTGAAGCCATTTCGATTGGACTACAGACTTTAAAGCCAGACTTAATCAGATGACCAGCACCATAAGGTATCTTAGAGTATACCTAGGAGTGAGGTTCCAGAGGGAAAGGGAAGAAAGAGTAAACTTCTTAAGAGATACACATATGTTTATAAAAATAAATAAACAGATAAAACATTAAGTTAATTTTTTTGAGAAAAAAGGCTTAAGTACTTTTTAGTCTCTATAAAATGAGCGAGTTTTTGTTTGTCACTGTAAAACGAGTATTCATCCATCTAAAATTTTAAATCTTTGTTTTTGGTTTCTGTAAAATATTTTTATTTTTATTTTGGTCCACAAAACCCTTTTCTTTAATTTTCATCCCACCAAAATCTGAAATCCCTCTAAAATTTTAAATCATTGTTTTTGGTATCTGTAAAATGAGTTAATTTTTTTTTTTTGGTCCACATAAAACCCTTTTCCTTTAATTTTCACCCCACCAAAATCTGAAATCCCTACTTTTGTTCCTTAATATTCATTTTAAGGAAGATAAATAATATTCGTTTCAGGAATCTAAAAAATATTAGAAGTGACACACGCTAACATGAGACTACAAACACTAGTGAGTGTCATCTAAACGATCACCTAGCCTTTCGTTAAACATATAAATTGCCCTGTAACGAGGCTCACATGAAATCAGGAATAAAAATATATGATTTCACATTTTTAACAGGTGAAAACCAAAAAAGAACTGCAATGCCCAAAACTAAACCTCACTCAAAATATATTTTAGCTTATGTTAGAAATGAGCTTTAAGCCTAACTAAACCCCACAAAACCTGCTTGTAAGGTGAGGATTGCACCCACTTATATATTGTGAATTGGCATTATCTCTAGTCGATGTGAGACTTCCAACACAACCCCTCACGCCGAGGTACATTCATCTCGTGCGTGGGACTAAAAATTAATGGGTGGTCCATTAGCGGTCCGATATCGGGTTGAACAGAATGTCCAAGAAAACTCGCTAGGATAGGTTCTAACCTGGGGACTAGAAATTAATGGGTGGTCCGTTAACGACCCGATATCGGATGGAACAGAATGTCCAAGAAAGCTTGTTAGGATAGGCTCTAACCTGCCTCTGATACCATTTTAGAAGTGGGCTTTAAGCCTAACTCAACCCCACAAAACCGGCTTGTAAGGTGAGGTTTTACACCTCACTTATATATTATGAAATTGTCTTATCTCTAGTCGATGTGGGACTTCCAACACACCCTCTTACGCCGAGGTATATTCATCTCGTGCGTGGGACAAGGAATTAATGGGTGGTCCGTTAGCGGCTCGATATCGGATGGAACAAAATTTCTAAGAAAGTTCGCTAGGATGGGCTCTAACTTGACTCTGATATCATGTTAGGACGGACCACCCATTAATTTCTAGTCCCTCGCACAAGATGAATGTACCTTGGCGTAAGGGGTGTGTTGGAAGTCTCACATCGACTAGAGATAAGGCCAATTCAGAATATATAAGTGGTGCAATCCTCACCTTACAAGCCGGTTTTGTGAGATTTAGTTAAGCTTAAAGCTCACTTTTAACATGGTATCAGAGTCAAGTTAGAGTCCATCCTAGCAAACTTTCTTAGACATTCTGTTTCACCCGATATCGGGCCGCTAACGGACCACCCACTAATTCCTTGTCCCATGCACGAGATGAATATACCTCGGCGTGAGGGGGTGTGTTGGAAGTCCCACATCGACTAAAGATAAGGCAATTTCATAATATATAAGTGAGGTGCAAAACTCACCTTACAAGCCAATTTTGTGAGGTTGAGTTAGGCTTAAAGTCCATTTCTAACAGCCTAAATTTACCAGATTAATGAATAGTTATGAATGATGACAAAAAATTTCCCCTAAAACATCACTCTCAAATATATCCCAAAATTTCATGATTCCAGGATTGTCAACATGCAATTTGACGAAATAATAAAATCATGGAAATTGGAAAGTTGAAACAGGTAATAAACAGTAGAGAAGCAGATGGTAAATAAACTAACAAATTCATTTTGAATGATTTCAGATCTTGTCAGGTGACAAAAAATGAATAACATATAATAGCCAAATAAAAATTCATGCATAAATTTGAATCATACTCCTTAGCCCAAGGTCCCAATTTTTCCTTACAACCATTTACCTCCCCTAGCAACTGACAAAATTATCAAAAAAAATGAAATGGCAACCAGTAAGTTTAAGGTAACATAAATGCTATACCTCTTTCTGTAAAGCAGTGCTGCCATTATTTAAAGCAAGTTCTGTGTTGTCAATATCTTGAAGGTGAGAAAAAATACACCGAACAAGTTCATGCATTGTGTAACGTGCTATGCGCTGCAACAATTCACTTTTGGTTCCTGCTTGATGAACTATACGGAAACAAGTATTTACTATGGTGCAAATATGTTGGTTACTCAGCATCATAGATGCTTTGCTCTTCACACACGCTAGAAGAACTTGTAATATCTTCATTAATACCACTTCTTCTGATCCAGGATCAGTCACCTCAAACCTGCAACTTGTAACAGCATCAACTACCAAGTGCATGGCATCCCCAACATTAACAGTATTTTGATCAATTACATCCAATGTCAAAATCTTGTAAACAGATGATAGAGCGACACCAGTAATTGGTGCACCGGTTTCATCTGATTGAATCACATCCAGAAAAGGCTGGAGATACAAGGCAGGGCTTATTACATGCCACTGATTCTGCCATGAAAAAATTTGCTTCCTTAATGCCTTCAGAGATTGAACAAGGGAATGCTCCAAGTGATCATCATCTGACATATAATGAACTCCCCATCTAACATTTCTTCTCATGACAGCCAAAACTGCACCGATTTCTGCATTGATCATGCATGCCACAGTAGTTTTGTCAGGATACCCAGCATCGCACTGTCCAGATGCCTCTTCTATCGCATTGATACCAGTTTGCGTTTGCAACTTTACATGTCCCATTTTGTCAAGCAGATCTACCTGACATTTACCAATAGAACTTGCCAAGATGAAGCACAGCACTACAAAAGGCAATAGTGGTCTTTGAAATAGGCAACCATCACAATGTGATTTGGGGTATCCACATGTCAAATTGAAACACTAGTAACACAGTCTATCTTCAACACAGTTCACATATGAAAATAGTCTACAAGAACCCCAAAAGTCCATCAAGGCAGCATATGAACATTCAATAATACATTAGCCGACCACATAAACAACAAGCATACAAAAAAGAACATGTACATAGAAAAAAGATAAGGATGTTCAACAAATTTATATGACCAGATAAATCTAACTTTGTCATTGATCCAATTGAAAATTATATCTTGAATCTAAGAAGAACTACACATACACGTCCCAATTTCAAAAAACACTGCATTTACTTGCTCAGTGGCCTAAGTGCCATGCCAACTACCCAATATTCAACCCACCAGGAACAAGCTAGTCTTCTTACAATGTTACCATCATCAACTGTCACTCAGATTCCTCCGCCAAATTCAATCTCGGACAGAAAATCTTGAATTCAGTTCAAATCTTAGATCTAGAATCAAACATGAGCCTTTGAATTGAATCGATTGTAGCACACTAACAAGTGATAATGATCTAATCCACTGAAACATGACCCATTTTGAACTGAATTCAAAATTAAACACAAAGGGGACTCCAAATAGCGTTTATACCTTCGATTCCGACAATGAGATCAAGAAGACGAAAATTGACATCCAAATTGAAAAGAAAAAATAAATAAAAAAGTGGGATTAACGGAAGCACATAAAGATGGCAAGAAAGAAGAAGAAGAGCCTACCGAGAGCGAGATCGGGAGTGTTAGGGCACAAATGGAGCTGGTGTGTTACATTGAAATCATGGCTTCAAATTGAAATTTTCCTCTCAAGTTCCTCTATAATGTCCCTTTCTCTCTCTTAGGACAAATTATTACAAGAATCACTTATTTTCATTCAATTTTGGCACATCGCCTCTGTATTATCACTGCAACGACACAACTGTTCAGTTTATTTTGTGCGTAATTTATTCTTCAATGCCATATACAATATTAACAAGGTTTCATAAGATTTAACATTAATTATAGATGATAGAATGGTCAACGTGTTTTGTTAAAATAAAAATATCTTAGGTAGGTGAAAATTGTTTAATTTGAAAATATTGTGTAATCATAATTTTATAAAAATGGAAAAGTATATTAACAAAATTAAAAACATTTAACTCTAATTTATTTATTTATTTAAATGTATTTTGCTAACCGTTAGTTTGTTTGTCGGGGGCTCTTATCATTTAATTCGAGATAATACGGATGATTTGGTTTACCCGATTTAAAGTGATTTGAGAGAATAATATTGTTAAGTAATAAGTGTTTTGATACGAATATTGATACTCCTTATTCTAAGAATTCATAACTAAATTTGAGGTATTCTCTTGTAGTTTTATCACTAAAAGATGTATATAGTAGTTAAAATAAATGTGTTAAAATTATTATTAGTCTCAATTTTTAAGAGATGTAAAAATATTAAATGATAAGTTTTTAGTTAAAGATTAACGAGATCAAAGATTTATTTTTGGAACCTCATTTTTGTTTTCATAGATAATGTCAATCTTCTAGTATACCAATAGTTTTACTTTAAAATCAATAACTATTTAAAGATTAAATATATGTTTAATCCATGAACTCTTATGTGAAACTGAATTTTGTTCATGTTCAAAATTTTTTATCACTTTTATCCCTCACACTACAAGAAAATAGCTAATTATAGACACACAAAATGTGTCACTAATAGTAATAATCCATCAATAATTTATTAGTAAAATGCTCGTCAATAAATTTTACCGACAAATCAAAGAAATTGTCAATAATTACAAACAACAAAAAATTCATTAGTAAATATTCATTAGGTAATTGTTTATAGATTTTGACCATTAGTAAAACTTGTCGGTGAATATTATGATTAGATCATTTCTTTCTTATCATCATCTTCTTCTTCTTCCTCCTCTCCCCCTCTTTTTCCTCTCCCCTTTGCCTTGTTCCTCCTTTATCGTCGTCATGTTTGCCACCTTCAGCTCCTCCTTCTCCTCCTATTTCACTACAAGTAAATGTTTCATTAACAATCAATTTTAGTGATCAAACTTTGTTAGTCACTATAATAACCAATTTAGATACCAATTTACAAAATAAAAAATTATTGATTATTAAAATAGTTACTATTATGAATAAAAAATTACAATTGGTCGCTAAATTAGTTACTAATTAATTAGAAAGTAATTTAGAAACCAATTGTTTTGGTAGCAAAAATCGTAGTAACTAATGTTTAATGACCGATTTCTCTTGATAGCTAAATTTTAGAAATCAATTTAGAGACAAATTATAAATTTTTTTTATTCATAATAGTGACTATTTTAGTAACCAATAATTTTTTATTTTGTAGTTTGGTATCTAAATTGGTCACTAAGTGACAAACAATTTTTTGTCACTAAAATTAGTTGCTAATAAGACATTTTCTTATAGTGTTTCCCCTCCTCATCCTCTCTTTTTTTTTCTCCTCCTCCACTTTCGATGCCATTGTTGTCATGGCCTCCATTATTCATCTATTGTTGCATTGCCTCCGCCATTACCATCACAAATATATATATATATATATATATATATATATATATATATATATATATATATATATATATATATAACATCAGATTAAGCAGAAAATTTGACGTCTTTCTATCAATGAATTTATGAGAAGAAAATTTTGTCGGTAATAAGAACTATAAATTATCAACAGATTTTATACAATTTGATCAAAACTCAAAGTGGGAAGTTTGGCACTATTTTACTGATGAAATTTATTGACATACAATTTCTCAAAAATAAGAATTATAATTTACCGATAGGAATAGTTTTCGATGATAGATATTCAAATTTATCAACAAATATTACCAACATATTCATGTTGACAAAAAGAAGAAGATGGACATCTTTCTTCAATAAAATTTTTTTGATGATGATGACTTATGAAGAAGTATGGAAGATTTGATGATGATGCATGAAAAAATGTTAAAGACTTAAAACAATGCTTAGATTCAAGAGATACATTAAAGATTTAGAGTAAGAGCAAGTTTTATTTTATTATTTCAAGATAAATTTTAAGATTGTTAATAGAGTAAGAGCAATTTTAAAACATCAATTTATTATCTTAAAAAAACTTAATCTAATGTGTAAAATTATAAAGATATAGATAAAATATAATTAAGGATTTTCTTAATGTATATATATCATTTGTTACCATTTCCATTAAAATTAACTTATAACATACATAATCGACTAATGTTAAAACAGATTTCATGAAATTACGTGTTTAAAGTCAAAATGCAGAAAAGAAAAGAAAAAAACTTCGGGTACAAAATCAGGTCAAGCTTGGCAATTTAAATGGTTATCACTGAGTTAAATAATTTTGCTTTTGTTTCTTACACTTTACAGTTCACTAAAAAAAATCATAATTTCAAAATCTATACCCCCATATATAAAGGAGATTTTTTTTTTTAATGTTCACGTTTGTTTTTCAATTTTATTATTTATAATTATTTTATTAATTTTATATAACTATTTTTTAAAATTTAGTTATATTTTTATTTAACCGATTTTTCTAAAATTATCTATTTTTTTAATTATAAAATTACTTACAATGTGAATAAAAGTTGTTTATAATAAAATTTTAAAAATTATTTATATTTAATTCTATAATAATAATAATAATAACAATAATAATAATAATAATTTTATTATCATAAAAGAAAATAACACAAGTAATACACGAATTTTCCCTAAATGAGACATTATAATTTAAAAAAGGTTAGACTAAAAAAATCAAGTGACTTTATAGCAATGTAACTTATAAATAAAGATCGCTTGCTTGAGACAACTTAATTTAATTTTACATACATTTTACTTGAAAATATTTTGTGAATTTATCTTTTAACAGTTTCATTTTACTGGTCAAAGATTTTTCTCAAGTATTTGTTCCATGTAGAGTTTTTCATGTATTAAAATTTCAAAGAATTAGAGATGACACAATTTGTACTATATTTACGTTGCGATAAATTAAAAATTAAAAAAAATAATTTTATTATATAAATTAATACATTTTGTGGGAAAAAAAATGAACTTTGAGTGAAAAATTATTTATGGTTAACCAAACATTAGTTGATATATTTATTAAGATGTACAATAGTTTATGGGCCTAAGTCTAGGAGTGTTCTATTGGAAAGCTGGGCCTGTCCAATAAGTTTGGATAAATTGCAGGTATAGTTCTTTATTATTTTCCTGCAATTTTATTTTGTAGATTTTAGAAAAATTGTAATTTTAATATAATATTAAATTTTATATGTTTCTTTAACACCTCACGCTAATTTTTAACTATATCATACGCTAAACATCTCATTCTTTACACGTAAAAGTTCAAATGTAATATACCTTATAAAGGGTTTACATAATCAATCTAGTTAAAAAATATTTATAAAGATAGATAAAAAATGAATTAACATATCACAAAAAATTGTCTAGATGAGATTAAAAGTGTCTCCATGTAGTAACTAGAATAATAGGAAATCCACATAATAAGTGTAAGAAGTGAAAACTTTGAAAAAGTTAATCAAAATAATGTAATATGTAAGTTAGTCATGATTTAAATGCATCAAACAATTTAACTCTGTATAATCTAATTTAAAGTATTATTAGTTCATAATAAATTTTAATTATTGTGTATGCATGATAGCAAATAGAATTTTTCTAGAATACTTATATCAAGTGTGTTCCATGCACAATTATAAACATTAAAATCATTTAAATAACAAATAAATAACGAAGAGTCAGTTTTATTTAAACATTACCTGAAGGAAAATAAAATTAGGTCAAATTTCTCCTTCACTTTTCCCTAAGTGTTGTAAAATTTGTGCAATTAAAAAAAATCATGACAAATTACACATTCAATTTTCTTAGATTTTTTGTAACCTTTTCTATGTAAAAAAAACATATTTTTCTTTTAAATACAATTTTATTTATTTTTTAACATAACATATATTATAGTTTTCTACCACAAAAAGTTCAAGGATGTAGTTATAATAAAGCATGACAAGTAATACATACACTGCTAACATTGAATGCGCTAAGTACACTTTTATCATCTAAATTTAGAGTTTACATTATTTTAATAATTTTACGTATATTTATCCTTTAAAATTTTAAAAATGTTGAGATGTAAAGATTCTGGAAAAAAAAATCCTTCAAAATGATACGTTAAATACTCTTCAATTCTTTGTAATTCTTGATATGAAAAAATATTTGTCTTTATTTTAAATATAACTTCTTATATTTATATATATATATATATATATATATATATATATATATATATATATATATAATATTTTAATATATAAAATGTAAAATTTATAAAATATTTTATCTTAGTTTAACATGACATTTATTTAGTAATGGTCAAATTGTTTTAGTGATAACCGATGGCGGAAATAGGAGTATGGAGGGTCATGACTCTCAAATACTTTTCAAAATTATATATATATATATATATATATATATATATATTGAAAATTTTAAAATTATAGATAATATATTTTAAAAATAGATGAAAATTAAATTGTGTATTTTATTATTTTCTTTATAAAATAAAATATTTAATATTAATAAATAATAAAACATAAAATCAAATATAATAAAAAGTAAAAATATTTAGATTTAATTACTCTTTTGGCCTTTATTTTTGTCTAAAGATATCAAATTGCGATTAAAAAATTGAGACTAAAAAATTGGAGGATTAACTTGACATATTTGGTAAGATATTTTTTAAACCAAACATTTATTAAGATATTTTTTATTTTCTTTGTCATTGTCTTTTTAATTTTTCTCAAAGTTGTACTCATCTCTCACTCTCATATTTTTTTTTTCTAAGAAAAAAATAAAATTAGACACATACTCATTATTTTTTCTCTCACTTCTCATTTGTTTCCTTCATCTCTCAAAGTAAAAAAAAATATGTAACTCTCTCTTTTCTCACTTGATGATGAAATATTAATTTAATAGTTATTAAAACTATTTTTTTATCTCATGAGCCTTTTGTATACTTATTTTGTATGATTATAAAAGAAAAAAATAATGTATTATGTATTTTTTATCTCTTACTCTCATATCTTATTTTTTGAAGAAAAAATGAAATTAGACACATACTCATTATTTTTGCTCTCACTTCTCATTTGTTTCCTTCATTTCTCGAAGAAAAAAATATAACTCTCTCTTTTCTCACTTGATGATGAAATATTAGTTTAATAGTTATTAAAATTATTTTTTATCTCATGACCTTTTGTATACTCATCTTGTATAATTATAATATATTTTTATTTTAATAATTATATCTCTCAATCTTTTATTACATTATAATAACTTATTTTTTAATATATTTAAAGAAAAGTATATCGATGAAGAATGAAATAATAGATTCAAGTTGTAAAAGAGATAAAAAGGAAACTACACTTAAAGATGAATACAAGATAAATTATACTTCTTCACAACTTTTAAAATATTAAACTAATATTCCAATTAAATTATTAAAGAATTATATTACTTTGTATCTCCAAAACTTTTTTATCAAGATCTGTTACTAATGATAACATTTATTGGTATCGTTTTAAATGTTATAGCAAAACATAGATCATAAATCTTGGTCATGTGATGAGATAAAATTTATGTGATGGTTCTATATAAATATGTTGTTGGAATATTAAACATAACCATGTTAAAAAATATCTTTCTTATAAAAAATTAAACATGAAACAACAAAAGTTTAAGTCTTTCCTTTATTAAGAAACAATTTTATATAAAATTAAAATTTTCATTATTATAAACAAGTAACATGATAAAATTATACCGTTAATATATCAAACTTTGTAATATTATTTTATATATAATGCAATCAAATTATAAATATTATAAATTTATGATATAATATAATATTAGATTTTTTCTTTTAAATACGGACACAAGAACGATAACATATTTGTACTGCATAAATAATAAAGATACATATACATTCACAAACAATATAAATCACAAATATAAATATATCCATACAAACTTAAATCTTTTGGAAAGTAATTTTATTCATAAGGATTTGTAGAATGAATAATGTGTAGTTGGTTCAAATGTAATTTAATTCTATCAAGTAAAATATTAAATTCAAAATTTTGTAATTAAAAAATATAACATAAGTGAGAGATTTTATTAAAATGATCAATTGAATTTTTCATAATGAAAATCATCGCAACTCATCTCAAATCACCTCTTAATTCTTCATAAATAGTAAATAAGGTGAACCAAACAAAAACTTAATAAAAGGGCACCGAATCTGAATAAAAAGTTATTGGTGCATGTATACAATTGATTTTATTGAATCAATGATCTTTATTAAATTTTTCATTTTGTAATTGACTTTGATTGATGTATATTTTAGAATATGAACATTTTTATCAGAAAAAATTAAAAAATGAAAATAAATTATTTTTCAGAAAATAATTATTACTATAATAGTGTAAAACATCGTGTTTTCATTTAAAGTAATAAAACAGAACAAATGAATAATTGTCACAAAGAATAATCCAGAATGGTCGCGCACGCCACGAGTTGCGCAAGGCAATGCTTCGTTGTATTTGTCCTCGTGCCTCAAAATCAAAAATTGTAAATATTTTTAAATATAAGTCAAAAGTATTTTTTCAATATAAACAAATAATAAAAGCACTTTCGATCGATTTCCAAACGCACTCTAAACTAGAGTCGTAAAAATATACTTAAACCCGCGAGTATGAGTTGGGTTGGGTTGGGTTGGGTTAAAATATTTTTATAAATTTTAATATGAGTTTATTTTTGACTCGGCTTACCATGTGGTTTACTTGGTTGAATTCGTAGTGAGTCGGATTGGCTTACCAATCGCAGTCAAACCGCAAATAAAGGGTTGCATAAGTGTTTTTCGTTAAGTTGGACTTTATATTTAGATCATGTTAGTTTTTTTTTAACCAACAGATAAATAATTTGTATTTTTTGTGATTTTAGTTTGTATTTGGATTGTATTAAAGTTTATTTAGATTTTAATTAGAATTATAATTTAGTTTTGACAGAAAAATAAATAAAAAAATTATATATTTTTTTTAATTAAGTGAGTCAGTGAGCCAACTCATTTAATTCACAATCCCGGTGAGTCAAATAAGATTCTAATATTTTTGGCTAGCTAATAAGTGAACCGGATTAGATTGATTCACTAAATAATTAATTTGTAGGGAGTCGAACCAGATCGACCGTGTAATCCGTTTTAACGGTTTTACTTTAAAATTTTTTTTTTTTTAACTGTTTTAAACACGAGGATATGTGTTATATATATTTTTTGTCACAAGTTTCTGTAGAGATCAGTTCATTGATTACCCTATGACTCTTAGGGACCCATCATTGCTTACTGCACTCGCAAATCCGACATTGAGTGAAATGTAAAGGATCATAAGTGTCGTTCCCACCAAATTTCATGTTGCTTTTTGGCTAAGAGGAAAAGCGAAAGAAACCAAACAAAATAAAATGATAAGGATGTTTGTCTCTAGTGAGAGAAAGTATAAAGATATGGAAGGATATGCTTCTATTTTTAGAAATCAAATTTCAGTTTTTTAATGCTATTTTGTAATTTGGAATATGGTCTTACAATTTACAATACACTATTAAAGGTGAAATATCAAAGTAAATGTTTTCATATTCGAACGATGTAATTTGGGTACATATGAATATGAATTATTAGTTCCATTATTATTTTGTGGGTTATAAAGTAATAAAAAAGTAAATTTTTTATTTTTATTAAATAGATATTAGACTAAAAGTTATAGTTAATAGGAATGTGTTTTTTATGAGAGATCATCGGACAATACACTTGTGTGATTTTATGTCAATATTTTTTATATAGAAACTCGGTTGAATCGATTATCAAGATTGTTAATCGATTTTTATATTACGAGTCTTTGAAAAAATATCACTCAGACTTACAACAATAATGAAACATAAATCTAATCTATAGATATTATTTCTTATACATATACCTTTTTCATTTCTACATCATATCAAATTTAAACTTATATTTGAATTTCTAACAATATTTGGTTAGTTCTTTTACGTGAAAAACTTAACATTTTAGGTGTTATAATTCAATTACAATTAATTCATTTAACCTTTAGCTTCCACAATATTATTTTTATTAATATTTTGTCTCATGATTTCTAAAGAAAAAACAAAAATTTACATGTAGTTGATATATAGTATGGTGCATTCTAGCAAATCAAATTATCTTTAATTTATTTGGGATTTGGCTTCTACAAAGTGTGTAAAAATTACTTCCAAGGTTGGTTACAAAAATCAACAACTTAAGATTATAATAAAAATAGTATATATTTAGTAGAATTTAAAATTAGTTACAATTACAGCAATATACTTTTTAATGCATGACTGATATTGTACTTTATTTTTTAAAATGAAATATTTTCATTTTTAAATATTTAAATATTTAAATTCATTTTTTGGAGTGGAATTTTATCTTTTATTTGATAAACAATTAATGTTTTTCTTTCAAATTTCGTGAAAAAAAAAGTGATGAAACAACAATGATTCTTACTAGGAAGTAATCCATAAAAAATTGTAACATAAACTAGTTGGTAACAACAAAATCAGACGACACTTTACATTTTAATATAAAGAATTACTTACGATGTTTGTACATAAAGGTAATTCCGTTATTCCTGGACAAGAGTAAAAGTGAGTAATAAAATTTAGATAGATCATTGATGTTTTTGTCCATCTGTTGAAGTCTATAATGAATTAATATGATAATTAGAATTAATGTGATAATTAGAGGCGTCTATTAAACAACTTAATCCAATAAAAAAGTGGATTTCAGACAAAATGATTGTTTTTCAATTACATCATGTCTGGTTTGTTATAGAATGAAACTATGCATTTCATTTCAAGCTTATAATTTTCAAATCACGCTATTATGATTATTATTACACAATTTAAATATTTTATTATTTTAAGATATCGAATATATATAGATCAAACAGAATTAAATTACTACTGAATTGATATAAGAAAAGACATTTAAAAAATATGTAAATTTTTATTTCACAATTCAAATGACTAAATATTAAGCATGATAAAACAATATTGTATTATATTTTTAATAAATGATATATATTACTTAATTCATTCATATGATATATTTATTTTTACTTTTTTTTTGTCTGTAATAAAATTTTAATACCAATTTAAATAAAAAAAATGTATTATATTATTCCAATGTATTTTAGTGGTTTTTTTTCCCAATATCATTTGGAATATGAATAGAGTAACAACACCTATTATATTTCAATCATACCTTGAAAGAACCCATAACTGTCTTTGTCACTTTCTTTTCTACCTCTCACTTTTCGAACTAATTCCTTAATAAACATGTTTTTACCTTATAAAAAATAAATATATATTAAAAAAAATTTAATTTTTAAGATACTGGAAATATTATTGAATCAATAATTTTAAAATATTAGAAAAATCACACAGTATCAGAAAATGTATTATAATAAAGATAAAAAAAAAAACATACTAAAAGAAGGTAGGTGCTTGATTGAGAAGAAAAGTTTCAAAAGAAGTTGTGGGTCCTGCAACAAAAATCTTTCCCTAAGTATGAGATTATTTGATTTGAAGGAATGTTATTAGTTTGGAAGAGGAGAAGAAGAAAAAAAGAAGAGCAGAAATAAAAGTGAGTTATAGTTAGTATATTTTTATCATTAACAATTTTTTATTACTGGAAAAAATAAAGTTATGTAATTAATTTTCCAAGAATATCACTGAAGTGAACATTCATTGGAAATGAAAAAAAGATAGATTATGAGTATTGTTTGATAATATATTTAATATTTAATTTTTTAAAATAATTTTATTTATTAGATTTTAAAAAAACTATACAAATATTATTGGAAATAAATAAAAAATTTAATAAAAAATTTATTTTTGTTTTTTCAACTAATTTTTTAATAACATAAAATATTTATTATTTTAAAAATATACTTTAGGGTTATTTTTACATTATGTTATTTCCATTAAACTAAATGACTTTCTTTTTGTTTTTTGGATCTACTTTTTATGCATTTGTTCGATGATGATGTGTGTAACACGTTTATTTCCAGTATTTGAACTGATTTAGAATAATTGATTTGCAAGAGAATGTTTTTATCCATTCCCACTTATTAAAAGAGATATGCAGACCCTAATGAACTTAGTGCATATGAGTGTGTGTAAACTTTTTTCTAATTTTGTTAAAATTATAATTAAAAATTATTTAATAAAAATTATTTTGTCACTACTCTTTATTTTATATTTTAAAAATGGTTGAATTAAAATTTAAATAATTTTTAATTATTTTCACTAACTTAAAGTGGTAGATCCGATATCTTAATACATAAATATATTATACACGATACGATAAAAGACGAAATTAACTTTGACTTTTGTTTCAAAATACAATATTCAAACATGAAAATGTCTCTATATATAAGTGAAAATGTATTAACAAATCTCTTTTATAAATATATTTGAGAAATAATAAATCTCCCTTGCAAACCACTTTTATAATAAATCCTTTTTGTTAACAATAATTTAAATAATAATATGCATATTATAATTTAAGAAAAATGTATTTCCTACGAATATGTTTATAATTTTAATTCTATTTTTGAAATTTTAATTTTTTTATCAATAACAATTACAGTTTCATTTAAATATATTTTTTACTATTTAAATTTAAATTTATATTTAATTTCTACACATAAATAAATTTGATAATCATTTACTTTTATCAATTAAAATATTTTTTAATTTATGACACCCATAAAATTATTCACAAATTTTCTTTGAAATATCTTCATCCGAACACTGTCACAGTTATCTCTATATTTCTCTCAAATTCTTCTACCCCATCCACAAACCCAACGCAAAAAATAATAACTTAACTTTGTTTTTCAATTACAAGTATCAATCTTCCATTCGCCGGACTCAAACAAAACATAAATGATGTTATAAGTGAATTGACATAAGTGACACCTGGTGATGTAACATGAGAATTGACCTCAGATGCAACAACATTTATTCACAAAATAGTTAGTATGCAAAACTTTCAAACAACTCATATAAAGTCTGGTTTTTGTGGTATATATCTATAACTTTTATTTTATTAATGATTTAAGTTTTAGAATTTAGGGTATATATATTACATGATACGTATTAGTTTAATATTTTTTATTAATTTTTTAAAATATCCAAAGAAATCATTTTACCTAATTATATTTATTTATTGTTTTTATATTACGCAAGAACTGAATCGTTAACTATGAACAATATTTACTACGAGTAAATTTTTAAACGGCAATCTTATCGGTAATCATAATAATTAATTTATATACTAATCTATAAAATTAAAATTTATTGGTCACTAAAAATATCGCTATCATGAATAAAAAAAAGTATAATTGGTCTAAAAGAATTAGTTATCAGATTTTAGCTATTAAAAGAAATTGATCACTAAAAATTAGTTATTTAGGTTTGACTATCAAAATGACTTGGTCTCTAAATTGGTCTCTAATTAATTAATTAGTGACAAATTTAGTGATGAATTATAATTTTTTATTTTAAGAATAACTATTTTAGTAACCAATAATTTTTAATTTTTTAAACTGGTATATAAATTGGTCATTATAGTGACTAACTATTTTTTATTTTTAATTGAGAATTTTTTTGTAGTTGCATGACATTGATCGACCATTAATCGTTCCAGTTGCGATGCTCGAATATGAAGATATATGTGACATCGACCAACCGTCAAGTGTTGATCACTTTAGAACTTATGAAGATATGTGCGATGTCAACTGACCGTCAATCGTCCAGGTGGTGATCTCTTCAAATATTATGAAGATATATACCATAGAATAACCAATAGCCACGTTTGTGTACGATGTCGCATAGTAGCATTGTCGAACGACAGCTTGAGTAAGCAAGCTTTGTAATTATCCTAAACAAGTTTGTAATCAAGTTTAATAAAACACAATTGAACCATGATTAGGCCAACTCTAATCACAAACCCATGTACAAAACTATTAATAGAAATCAAAGGCAAGCTTGTTGAAACTTTTCACTTGCATTTATTACAACACTAATTATTAACTATTGCTAACTTAAACATTGACTCTAATGAGTCATAGGAACATCGAACAGACGATTAAAATGAAGATCTACATTAGACAAAATTATTTAAGTGGACGTTAGACTTCACAAAAACAGATATTAAAATGAATTTATTTTGAAAATAATTTGTAATTTGAAAAAAAAAAATTAAAAATTAAAAAATATATTTTCATTAATAATTATTTAAAATATGTAACGATGACAAATTTTATATTTATTTGCTTATAATTTTGTCTAGGTGAATCCATTTCATTTTTTATAATTTTAACTTGAACAGAATAAATAATTTTGTACTGCATATACATTTTATTTTTAAAAATACAGCTAGAAATTAAAAATTAAAACTTAATAATAAACTTTATGAATAATTTAAAAACTCAAGTTACTTAAAAACAATAATTACTTAACTTCGAGATATTCACTAACCATACAAAATTTATCAATTTCAAACATCTAAAGAAGAAAGAAGAACAAGAAAGCTAATTAAGAAATTGTTTAACTTTTAAAACAGATTGATTAATAAGTGTCATGTAATATTAGAGATTATGAAGTTTAATGGCTTGTAATTGTGGATGAATTAACATTAATTTAATTATAGCAGATAAAATTAAAAGTGGTTTATTTTGATTGAAATTGAAAAAATATATTTTTGGTATGAATAGAAATAAGTTGTTGTAAGGAATACACAGGGTGTAGGAGTGAATAGATTAAATAGATGATGGGGGAAGGGACTGAGAAAGAAGAAAGAAAGCATAATAATTGATGGTTGGTAATGGTAATAAGTATCACAAATTTATCTTCAAAATGAAATTAATTTAGATGGACCCATATTTCTCACGAGTTCCTCTTTAAGCCACACGTGTTCCTGTTAAAACAAGCACGTGAAATTCACCAAAATCGATTGTAATTCAATCCTCTCAGATCATTAATGAATGTTAAGTACAAAACATAGGTTCAAAACTTCTCCTGTCAAAGTTGTAATGCCACAGGATTTTTTGTGTTTATTTTTATTGCTATCTTTTTTTTTCTTATAATTTTTGTACGACCTACTTATTTAGTATTATTTAAGACTCACAATTAGACATTTTTTGTATACCACATAGATAATCTCATCAAATCATCTTTCAATAAATCCTAAACTCAATGGAGTAAAGTATTTCTTCCTTGAGAAGTTACTATACTTGGTTCATATAGTTTTGTACATCATATAATTCAAATTATAAAATAAAACAATTATTTATATATATAGAAAACTATTTTCTTCACGTTTTTTATTTCAACAATCGATCAAATGTAAATAATCCAAAACAGTTTAATTTCACTTATTCATACAATCAAACAATGGTTTAACACTTCATCACAACAAGTTAATTATAATTCAACACTATTATAATTTACTATTTTCTCTTATTTAAACTATGAGCTACCAACAAAAAAAATTCCACTACCACTAAAGACTTATCTATTCACACAAGAAGCAATAGCTACATACAAATAACTTAAATCAACGATATTATCTACAATGATTCAAATAAAACAGATATTTATCTTCAATCCCTAAATGTCACATATATATTATGTTTGTGGACCACAAACATGTATTTCTAGTTGATTGTTGTCTAAAGTTCAAAATTTTTGACAAAATATATTTAAATTTAAATATTTTTCTTACTCAGTTAATGCATGTGATCCTACTTTGTAATGTTTAATCATTTTTCTAAACTTTTTATGTTTTTTTAAGCTATTTAATATTGAAAGATCAAAATCTCACTCTCTTTTAATTATGAAAGTTTTGATATTTAGTAATGAACATAGACAAGATATTTGGGATTAGTTGTAGGTTATTATAAAAAAATGAAATGTATTAAGACAAAAGCAATTTGAAGTTTTTGGACAATCTAGACCTGTTTTATGGTCAAATTGGTATTCTCCTTTACATAATGCCTTAAAAGAGTCTTTGAATCATATGAGTCGGTACCAATTTAATCAATGAATCAAATTCTACACATCCCAATTACCACTAGATCAATCAACAACATACAACAAAAATTACAATCCCAATTAAACAAAACTAACCAATCAAAATCACACCAATTCAGACTTTATGAATCCAAGAAAATGCACAAATCAGAAACACTCAAATAAACACAAGTTTAATAATGACTTCCCTTACTTGATGAAGTAGCTCAATCGACTCTAAAAACTCAAATTTCTTTCTTAAGTCATGGAATACTCTATCTACACATATAAATATCATATAGACGATCAGATCATACCCTCGTGATCATTGATCTACAAAGAAGCAAAAAGAATACCAAAAGGACATATGCACCCTAAAAGAGACGCATGCAAGCAAAAACATAAATTAACTAAAAGAAGAGTTGAAAATTAACTTACTCAAACACAGAAATTGATCTATCAATCTTGAAGATCTCGCCGCGAGGATCACATAGATAATTTTAGGTATTCAAATAGATAATTAGAAAGTTAAAATTTATAAAAAGAAAAAAAATAACTCTAGAGAACAAAATTTTTAAAAATAATAGAACTTGTTTATAAAATTTATATTTATACTTAATATCTTATTACTAAAATATTTGAGTTCCATTATTTTTAATATGACACCAATTCTAAAATACCATCTTTGGCCGTTACATTTTCTTTAGATGTGTTCCCATGTTATTTTCATATAAGCTTAGTCTTATTAAATACAGGTTAGGTCAGACATTTTATTTTCGTGTTAGACCCACAATATTCAAAAGTTATTTAACGTGCTGACCTATTTAAAGAACAAACATTCCACAACATCTAATTTGATTTATTTGTTAAACAGTAACTTTGTATCTCTATTCATACTCACATTCATAATTATTAGCAACACATCGATTTTGTTTTCTTATTCATGATATATACAAATTCATCTCTTACCACAAGAAAGACAACAATTAAAGAACTAAAAAGTTAATCTAATATATCTATTTTCGTACAAGAGTTCTTAAATTTACAATTAAGTTGTCTCTTTTTCTTTTTTCAGTTTAATGATCCCAATTACATGTATGACTGTCAAATCAATTTTCTATTTGCTTGAAACAAATTCCCAAACCACGATCATGTATGATGAAATATTAAAATAAAAATATTTGTTCACTCTATGTAAACAAATTCTCCAAATTTGGAATAGTCATAGAAGACTCATTTTTTTTTAAATATATATTAGCTAAGTGAAAATAATTAAATTGTACTATTTTGGAAGCCGACACGCAATCCCTTCATAGCTCATTGTCACTGTTTCAAGTCAACCCCCACACCCCACGAGGTGCTCGAGCCTTTTGGCTCGGTTCTCATCATCCATCCAATCCAAAGTACCAAATACAAAAATAAAAGATAATCTTCAATTTTATTTTTTCATCATTTTTTTTTATTTCCTACTCTATTACGGCGAGCAGTTATTAATCTAACCGTTATAGTTAGTACAACTTAATTACGATTTGTTGTTTAGTAAACTAAGTTTAATGGATGAAATGTCTTTAATAACTAGAGAGGATGAGAATCCGTTACGAGCGTTCTCTTTGAGAGTGATATCAACAAAATATTATTTTAATGTTGAATTATTTAAATGTGTTTTTCATATTTTAAAACTGTAAAATTTATGTCGAACCAATATTTTTATTATTAAAATAAAATCTCTCGTTAAAGAAATTACCATGCTAAATGCTATTGCTATCGGACCTTTTCCCCTTTTCGCTTAACTTTTTTTGAACTAAACCCTGCAACTACGCCACCGTGTATCAGGACTTTTCATAGTCGATTTTGCGGGGTTTAATGGAAAAAAATAGAAAAAAAAGTACTTTTGGTTATTTATTTGAGAAACATATAAGGTGAAAGATTTTTTTTTTTTATAATTTATAAGGAAACTCTCTCCTCAATAATGCAAAAGTAAGAAAGATAATTTTTTTTTTCGTTTTATTGAGAATATAGTAAAATAAAAGAACCAATAAATAATTCAATAAAATATGATAATTCGTCTGGTAATTTATTTATTAACTTTCATTTAGGCATTTTTTTTGAATAAATACATATATTTTTTATTTGGGTTAGTTATATTTATGTTTTACTTGTTATTAAGAGTGAATTTGATTTCCTACCTTTTAATGGACTTGCCTTTTTATTAAATTATTGTATTTAATGATTTATCATTTATTATGAACCGAAAAGAATTAATATATAATTAAAATAGAGTGTTATGTTAACATAGAAGAGCTAACATAAAAGATGACAGAGTAAGATGTCAGTAGTGGAATTAAATATTAGTGATAAAGTTAAAAGAGAAATTAAAAAGACATTATTAAAACAGAAGAAGAGTAATTATTTAATATTAATGTAAAGATTTAATGTTTTTTTTACAGAGTTAATAATATGATTGGGGAGTCTCCCACTAAACATTCATGGGAGAAACAAATTTTGTCCTCTAGGAAACATAAAATTGGTTTGGTATGGTGTGTGAATTGAACCCATCCCTGTAGTAATCATGTCTCAGCACAACTTGGTCTAATCCTTTTTGTTTTGAACCAAGTGTGTTGTTTAGTTCGCAGAGGAGTGCAGGTAGAAAACTTTGAACCGCTTCCCCGGGAGACAAAAAAGGAAACTTTTGCAGGAAACTGCGAACCAATTCAGGGAAAGTCATCACGAAACGCTTCAAATCTCATCCCTTTCTACTTAATATCTATCATCCGTTTTTCCCTTTGAACTTTGAACCAACTCAAAGCATTTACTCAAACACCTAGCTAGCTAGCTACCTGTCACCAACACAACTCAGATTGCATCATTCCAAACGCTTCCTTGGGAACTTTCTCTTCTGTCATATTACGTGTATGTGAGTTGGAACTCGTATACACTTCCTCACTGCTAAACCAACCCCAAAACCCGTTCTTTTTGTGTTTGGGCTCACGTAGATCTGAATAGAGTTTCAGGTTTTGGTCATAGTCAGAAGGAACCTTCTAGATGGCGAACCGTTGGTGGACCGGGAACGTGGCGGTGAGACCCAATGATCCCAACTCATCGCTTCAGCCCAGAGAGCAAGACAGCGGCGACAACGCCAACAACGCTACTCCGACCAACAGCGGCAACAGTAACACCAACGTCAACCCTGGGGAGGACGACGACAACCCCGCCAACAACAACGACGGCGACGAGCAGAACCTTAGCAGCGGGCGGCGGCCCAGGGGCAGGCCGCCGGGGTCGAAGAACAAGCCGAAGCCGCCGGTGGTGATAACGAAGGAGAGCCCCAACGCGCTGCGCAGCCACATCCTCGAAATCAGCGGAGGCAGCGACGTGGCGGAGTGCATTGCCACCTTCGCCACGCGCCGCCACCGCGGCGTGTCTGTGCTCAGCGGCAACGGCGTCGTCACCAACGTCACGCTGCGCCAGCCCGCCGCTCCCGGTGGCGTCATCACGCTGCAGGGGAGGTTCGAGATTCTCTCCCTCTCCGGCGCGTTTCTGCCGGCGCCGTCCCCGCCGGAGGCCACCGGACTAACCGTGTACCTCGCCGGAGGGCAGGGGCAGGTCGTCGGCGGAAGCGTGGTGGGGCCCCTTGTCGCCTCGGGAGCCGTGATGGTTGTGGCTGCCACCTTCGCTAATGCTACCTATGAGAGATTGCCCTTGGAGGATGAACAAGGCGAAGAGGACATGCAAGAGGTGAATGAAGGTGGTGGCGGCGGAACTCCACCACCTTCTCAGGGTGATCAGCCGCCACAAGTTCCAATGCCGGTGTATAATTTGGTCCCTAACAATGGTGACGTGTTCTGGGGACCCCCACCTCGTCCTCCTCCACCTTCAAATTATTGAAATGAAACCCTTGTTTACTTTTCACCGTTCATTTTGCCGACTAACATATATATGCGTAGTGTGATCTGAAGTTTTCTTTGTTTAAACCAGGTTAGGGTACACCTTAGAGCGTATTAACAATCGATCTGTTTCATTTTGTTTTACGTTCTACCCTAAACGTGTTCCTTTGTCTTTGATGTTGTCCCTTCTGTTCAATCTGCACATTAATTTGGGTTCTGGAAGAGTTTATTCGGATATCTATTCTATGAATGATAGACAATTTTTGTTGTTACTACTTTCTTAGTTGGATTGTGTTGGGGAAGAAGTGCTGTACTGCACGTCTGCATCGTGTACTCTGGTTAATGAACGATTGCGATTGAATTTTTGAAAGATGTGTACGGAAGCTACATGATAATATGTGCTGGAGCCAAGGTCGGTTCTTGTGTCTCTCAGGTATAATCGTTATCGTACTTGGTTCCCTGTCCTTTCTGTCTTGCTGTAATCGGGCATTTTGTACTACAAGGGAGGGGTCATTGCTTTATTTTTTCTTTTCTATCATTTCCCCAGTGGGGCAGGTGGAACTTCTGGTTGCTTCAATCTGGTAAGTGATTCTGATAACTGATAAAGTTTAGGTTTTTAGAGGAACCGCGAAATGTCCCTGTATCTGCATCTCTTTGGTGCAGTATTTGTAAGGATTGAGATTTACGATTTGGTTTAATTATTGTTGAGTGAGTAAATGTCCTAAACTAGAAGTTCCATTTTTCACTTTATACATTACCACCCATGTGTGGTTGAGGTATTTTTGAGGACTGATAACTTTTTCTCTGAAACAACCATAGGTATAGGACAAGGTTGTTCTTCTAGGACCTGTTTGTGTTGAGCTTATAATTAGTTGGCATTATTGAACTTCATCAGAGGTGCCGATAAAGGTTGTCTAGGTGCGAGTATTTGGAAGCCCACATGCTGGATACTATTTTTTCGTTAGTTACTTGTATCATTACTTGTTTGCATAGATTTGTACTAATCTAGCTATAGGCAAAAATAGAAGAAAAAGGGTAAATGTAGACAGTGTCTTTTTATCAATTTTAATGTGAGATGATTAGGTTTCTGATATGCATGAAAGATGTTGGGGGGCAGAATAAATGTGTCTGCTTTAGCTTTTGTTAGCCAGATTGAAGGTGGTAAAATGAAGGGACTCTCTACACTTTTTTACGATAGTTCCTCTTCATTTCCTTAGGCAAATGTAGAGTCTTGATAAAATATACATAAAGAGGTAAAGCTTAACAAAGTCATATTTTTAACGCTATAAAAACCCCCCCCTTTTTATTAGAAAATGATGGAGCCGTGAAATTTTCGCATGACTTTGTTGTTTTTATGCATTTTACAACAGTATGGTTGAAAACTTGAAATATCCCTGTGTTTTATTCAGCCTGGTCAAGCATTTCAACTTTGGTTGCCCCTTTTAGGATTTTGTTTTACTTATAATGTCTTAATGTGGTATTTGTATTTTCAAATATATACTTGTCACAATGAGCATATTGCATTATAGTAATATAGTCAACATTTAGGCTTAAATAAAATTTCAGGTCCTTACAATTGCGATGAAATACTGTTTTTTTGTGTGTTCCTATAAATCTTATTTCAACACCTCTCTTATGCAGTAGAATTTTTTAATTTTATTTTAGGAAATATCACGCTTTCTTTTCGATGTCTACTAGTTTTGAAATCACATAACATGGTAATAAGTTTACGACTGAAGAAAAGTATATATTTTTCCTGTTCCAATGAAGGCTGGATTTTTAAAGAGGTCAAAATGAGAATAATTACATATCATAGAAGGGATAAGAATTCATTCAAACCTAATTTTCCACTCTCAAATTTTCTTGTAGTCATTTCAAATTTGTCTACTAGCTTAGAATTGTGCATCCTTGTGTATTTTATCACCGTAGTTGGGAAAAGGGTGAAGAAAGAACCAAATGTCATTCTACACCACTGTTGTCTTGAGATTAGTGAGAATCTAATAATTCAAAAACTGTTTAAGGCTGTCTAATGACGTAACCTGTAATCACATGCATGTGTGTTCTGTGCATGTAAGGTAGATGTTCTTCCAAAGTACCTATGAATATTACAGTACTCACCACCACCCATTTTAGGTTTGTGTCTGAACAATTAACATTGGAGATGGTCCTTTGCAGTGAATGTTTCTTGCATTAGGAATTAGGACGATGCAAGATTTATCTTTGCTACATAAAGACGTTTGTAACTTTCATTTCTGCAATTGGACTGGTTTGTCTGCGACAAAAGTTGACACGAATTCTTGCTATATGATGTACCTTCAAGTTAAACTAGGTAAGTTATTCATTACGATGAAAAACAGACTAGAAAAGTATGTTTCTGTTAAGAATTTGTATTTGATTGTAAGCCAATTGTACTCTTTTTAATATTTCTCATTTGTTCTTTTGTCATTTTCGTTTATCGTATGCATGCAAAATCACATATAGATAAGGGTGAAAACACACATTGTTTCTCTTGTGTAGTTTTGAGGGAAAAAAAAAGTTTCAGTATGGAGATGAACATGCAAAAACACACATTTCTGTTTGGTAATTATGGAGATGAACATTTTATGGGCACAGGAAAATTGGGCGACGATTATTTGTTTGTTATGACGATGGAATAAACATATATTCTGTTGGGCAGTATCATTTTTATACCAACAATTTTTTATATATATTTTATATTTATTATTTTATTCCATAATCTCTCTTTTTTTTTTCTTTATAATACATTTTCTTTAATAAGTGAATTGTCACTCCAATCCGCGTAAAAAAGGAATTTTCCTATTTTTGTTTAACCGTGTAGGGTGTGCAAGGACTTTAACGATGCGTATGTTAGTGTTTTTGAAAATTTAATGATGTACCCGAGAAATTCGCATAAAGTCACTTTTGAGGGTACCAAAGGTCAAAAGTAATTGCAGATCATTTATGGTAAAATTAATTAGAGTCTGAACATCGATCGGTGAGTTGGCAGGTTTCGAACGTAAAAATTTGAAAAGATTAACACATAAGAATGGTCTTAAAATTGAAGTTCTAAATCTCATAAAAAAAAAAAACTGTAATTGAAATAGGATAAGATATAAGGAAGATCTTAACTTTATACTTTAGAAATAATAAAATTCTTAAGTTGTAAAAAATTAAACACAAATAGAAATTATAAAATGTGAATCTTATAAACCAAATGACATTTGAACGAGACATAACACTAGATAATTCTGAAAAAACCTTGGCTGATTTAAAGGATTCACTTCATGACAAAACTTTAACTTGTACATTCAAATAAAATTGGTTTTGGAACTGGGAATAGTCAAGTAGAAATTTTCAAAAAGGAAAACAGTTTTAGATAAAGATGAGGTAAATTCACTTCCATCATGTGTAATTTTATGCGGGTAAAATTTTTCTGTGTTTGGAATTGAGAAAAAGAGTTGAATATGTGATCATGACTCCTATATCAATGATCTAAGAGTTAGAACTGAAAAATTAAATAAAAAATTACAAATAATATTGATGCTTTGAACCAAGATTTTGTCCAATGGAGTGTTAACAAGGCATTCTGTTGGTTATGAGTAAATATCTCCTTTTGAGATGATTTTTTTTTTCATTATTATCATTATTATTGCCATCAACCATGCAATTGTTGGTTGGATAATTCTTCTTAAGAAGAAAAGAACAACTTTTCTGATCCAAAAGAAAAAATATTATGTTTGAAGCTTCTTTTCTTTGAAATTTCTTCTGCCATTATTTTCTTTGTATGCAACTAACACATGTTATCTACCATTAGGGATATTCATCTGTTTTCCTCACTGAAGAAGAGAAAAAATTGTAGTCATTATTGTCAACGGATCTTTCAGCATAATACTTTGTGATATGCAGGGGTGATTTGGCTAGATTTTTCAAAAGACCCGAATTCGATAAAATATATTGATTTTAAAATTTACATATATTTTAACTAGATTATATTGATTTGAATTTTTTTTAATATAATTAAGTTGGATTAAAATATGATTAAATTAATTTTTGTTAATTATATTAAATTTCACATGGGATCAACTTAATGCGAACAACCCAACTCAACTTGACACGATCTCAAACCAATGTATATTTGATGTATGAGTCAAATACAAACTCAACTTGACTTGGACTGATGTGGTCAAGTGTAGTCTATCTTGATCCTACCTAAATTCAACTCAACATCAACCAACTAGATTTGACTTGATTTGAGTCTATACTAATTCCACTCAAATGTGGTGCAAACCAACTCGTTTTGACCTTGGTTTGGCCACCTCAAATGTACTAGGCTTGGTCTGATTATGCTTAAAAAGGGCCAGTTAAATCTGATTTTAATTGGTCTGGCGCAACATGGTCTTGATTGGATTAGGTTAAACCCAATCTTGATTGAATTAGAAACAACCTAGGTCCGGTCCAATTCGATCCAACGTGAGTAGTTTATAATTCGATCCCGTGACAACTTTTTCCTTACATATTTAATTTATTTATCATTTAAGAGATAACTATGTTATACTTGAATTTTGATAAAAACACACATTTATAATTTTTACATAATTTTTTACAACATATATTTTACTCCTCCAATAATATTTACTCATTTAAATTTTTAAGGTCTTATCTCCAACTACATAAATAAAATATTTATTTTATCATAAACTTTATCATTCCACAGTAATTATTATCATTATATTTATTTGCTATACGTAAATAAAATATAAATATTTAAATTAATATTATAATTGAATAAATTAATAATAAGTAAACTAGTGTGTGATAAAATATATATTTAAAATCAATATATATATATATATATATATTAATAAAATATCTATATTATTTTCATAAAATAACAAATATTTATATAACTCATAAATAAAATAAATATTTCAAATAGTGTTTTTGAAAAAAAAAATTGTATAGATGTTACATACCCAAACTCGACTAAACAACGTCGCCTAGTCTCAATCTAGACACAAATTAATTCAACTTGACTTGTTTATATAAATGTTTTTCAACCTAGGTTTGGGCTTATTTGTTTTGACCTAGGTTAAGACTGACTTGATTTGACTTAAGTTGAAACCAACTTGCCTTGACCCTTGATTATAGTTGAGTCAACTCAATATAAGTCTGTAGGACAACTCAACTTTATCGAGGTTGGGACCAATTGTCTTCTTTATGGACTTAGGTTAACTTGCATAGATTTAGGCCCAAGTTTTCATTTAAATTTGGACTCATACTGACTCAACTTAACTTGGATCTAGAAGCATAATAATAATTAATACTTTGACAAATTATAGAATTATTGTAGAACCATTCATATCAAAATTTTATTTTGAAACTTTATTTTATTTTCTTTATTATTATTATTATTATTATTTGTCATCTGAATATAATATTTTGTTATTAAAAAGAATGTAATATTTTTTTATTAAAAAATATATCAAAATGGTTGTTAACAAGAAAAAAAATAGATATCAAATGATCATTTTCCTAATAGTTCAATGCATCCGAAAGCAAATTTATTGAATAAAATATTTTAAATAAATTTTATTTTTTAAATCTAAAATTTAGGTACGAGATTTCAAATGTCAAAAACAATGGTACGCAACAATGTGAAGTACTATGTGAATTTTGTAAAAGCTATTTGTTTATGTTTTTGTCAATGATTTAAGAAGACAATGACTGTGTGAGATATATCATTTTAATAATGCCACAGATGTACAAAACTTTCCATTAGAAAACTTATTCTGGTATTGAAAACCCTTGATCAAGGGTTTTCTGTTAGGGCTTGAAGGTTTTCTGTTAGGGCTTTCTGTTAGATGTTAGTTAGGGTTCTGTTTACCCTTTTCTTCCTTCTCACGGAGACTATTTAAATAGATCTCCTCCTTTGTACAACACCAGTTAACAAACACACAGAATAATAATAAGATCAGTTTATGCGTTACTTACCTTCGAGTTATCTTCTCTCCTTGATCTCTTCTTCTCGCGCTTCCTCTTCTTTCTCCATGCTCTTTCTCTGAAGCGTCGTCGCCATGCCAGTGCGTTCTGGATCAGGAGGTCGTGGGTCTGAAACCCTCGAGGTTAGGTTTGGGCTGCAATATGGTATCAGAGCAGGTGCATAGCCTGCTCTGTTTTCGTTTGCGCACTCTGTCTCCTAATTCTATCAATCTACAAATTGCAAGATCGAATCTTGCAGCATGGAAGACAAAACCAACAATCAGGAATTCAAGGAAGAAAAATCAATGCAGCAGATGGAAAGATTGGATCTTGACCAATCTTTAATTCCCACAAGTCCATACTATATTCATCTTGGGGAGAATCCAGGATAGGTCATACTACACCTTCTCTGAATGAAACCAATTATAATTCCTGGAGCTGGAATATGAGAAGAGCCCTTTTGTCCAAAAATAAGTTGAAGTTCATGGATGGCAACATCAAGACTCCTACCAAAGATGATCCTCTGTATGAAGCTTGGGAGAGAGCCAATGTTATGGTTCTCTCTTGGATTATCAGAACACTCTCACCTCAGATTGCTGAGAGTGTTATTTACATAGAATCTGCAAGGGATCTATGGAAGGACCTGAAAGAAAGGTTCACTAAGGGGGACTACTTCAGAATTTCTAATCTTCTCCAAGAGATACATTCTGCCAAGCAAGGGGAGAGAAACATCACCCAATTCTTTACAGATATAAAAATTGTCTGGGAGGAATTGGAATTCCTACGTCCTATCCCTAATTGCGTTTGTGGTAAATCTTGTGACTGCAACCTTTCCAAAATTTTCATAAAACAGAGAGAGGTTGAGTATGTGATCTGCTTTCTAAAGGGTCTTAATGACAGCTACAATACAGTAAAGACTCAAATCCTGCTCTTAGATCCTCTTCCCAATATAAACAAAGTCTACTCTCTTATTATGCAACAAGAAAGACAAAATAATGGTGCTGCCAGCCTAGGGACTGAAGGAAAAGTTCTCTTTAACGCCACTGAAAGACATGGAAAGTCTTAAGATCAAGGCAATTGGAGAGGTCAAGGAAGAGGCATCATGCCCCAGTCTCAAGGAAGGGGAAGGGAAAGAAATCCTAACTATGGCAAGCAGTGTTCTTACTGCCATAAGATGAACCATACTGTTGAAGAATGCTATTCTAAGCATGGGTACCCACCTTGGTACAAACAAAGGAATGATGGCAGCAATAATACTCTGGAAAAGGGCAGCCAAGAAAAGAGGGAACAACAGGTTTGTAATCTCAATATGAGGGAAGATTCTGCTGACAAACAACCAATGAAAGATGAATCTATCAAAGGATTCACAACAGAACAAATGCAGAAACTTCTAAGACTCCTTTATGACTCTGAGGGTACTGGACACAACATCAATCAAGTACAAAAGCGTGATAATGACTCGAACAGGAATCCACAAGGTAACAATCTTTGGATTCTTGACACTGGTGCAACAAATCATGTTGCACACAATAAAGACTGTTTCACTACCTTTTTCAAAATAAAACTTGTGAAGATAAAATTGCCTAATAATAATGATGTCACTGCCTACTTTGCTGGAACAGTTCAATTCTCTGATAGTCTAATTCTTTTTAATGTCCTATATGTTCCAAAATTCCATTTCAATTTAATTTCAGTTCAAACCTTAATCAAAGATTTGAACTGTAATCTAATATTTTCTTCTGAGTGCTGTCAGATACAAGACATTATTACATCACAGATGATTGGACAAGCTAATCTCAGTCAGGGTCTCTACTATCTTGATATTGTTCCTGTCACCAAGATTACTGATTTTTTTCCTAATACTGTCCTTAACTGCTCTAAAGTTGATATAGATACTTGGCACTATAGACTTGGGCATCCTGCCCGTAGAATTACTGAACAAATCTGTAAAACTTTTCCTTACATTCAATCTAAAGGTTCTGATGTTTGTGATACATGCCATATTTCCAAACAGCATAAATTGCCTTTCTATAAAAGTGATATTGTTTCTAATGCTTGTTTTGATCTTATTCATCTTGATATATGGGGCTCCATAACCATTCCCTCTGTTCATGGTCATAGATATTTCTTAACCGTGGTTGATGATCACTCTAGACACACATGGATCTTTCTTATGCACTCTAAATCTGAAAATAGAAAACTTATCCAAAATTTTATAATTCATGTTAAAAATCAGTTTGATAAGACTATTAAATCTTTTAGAACTGATAATGGTCCAGAATTTAATTGTGTTGATATATACAATGCTTATGGGATAAATCATCAAAGAAGTTGTGTTGAAACTCCCCAACAAAACTCTGTTGTGGAACGAAAACACCAGCACATTCTCAATATTACTCGTTGTCTTCTATTTCAGTCTAATTTGCCTAAAGCCTATTGGTGTTATGCTGTAAATCATGTTGTTCATATCATTAATAGATTGCCCACTACTGTATTAAGTAATGTTTGTCCCTATCAGATTTTGTATAAAAAGCCTCCCACTTACCTCAATCTTAAAGTTTTTGGAACTCTATGTTTTGCTAGTACCCTTGAATGTAATAGAACTAAACTTGATCCTAGAGCTAGAAAATGCGTGTTTTTGGGTTTTAAAACTGGTATTAAAGGCTATGTTCTCCTTGACACTTCAAGCAGAGAGATTTTTATATTTAGAAATGTGATATTCTATGAGAATGTTTTCCCTTACAAAACTGTTAATCAGCGCATCCAGTCCACTGACAGTGAGGATCATGACCTGAATTTCCTATTTGATGAAATTGACAACTATCCCAAAGATATCAGAGTTGATAATCAGATTCTTCCCAGAACTGACATTGGCGATTCAGAAACAAAATCCATTCCAGACACAACCAGTGATGATTCTACCAGCCATTATGACATTAATCTCCCACACAACAATGATCAAGAATCTGAAAATGTGATTCTACGAAGGTCAGAAAGGCAGAGGAAACCACCTACCTTTTTGAAGGATTACTTACACCAGGTGAACAATTCCATGAACCCCAAGCATTTCATTCATAATAGATCTATCCATAAGACTAATTATCCCATTAGTTCTGTCCTTTCTTATAAATCTTTGTCAAAGGAACACCTTAAATATACTCTAGCTATAATTGCTACACATGAACCACAAACATATGCAGAAGCTTCCCAAGATGCCAAATGGACTGATGCTATCCATAAAGAAATAAAAGCTCTAGAGGACAATAAAACCTGGTATTTTACTGATCTACCTGAAGGAAAGAAACCTATAGGATGTAAATGGATTTTTAAAATCAAATATAAATCTGATGGGACTATTGAAAGACACAAGGCCAGGCTTGTAGCTAAAGGGTATACTCAATTAGAGGGGATTGACTTCATTGATACCCTTTCCCCTGTTGCTAAACTTACTACTATGCGTCTGTTATTAGCCATTGCAGCCACTAAAAATTGGTATTTGCACCAACTTGATGTGGATAATGCCTTCTTACATGGCAACCTTGGTGAGGAGGTTTACATGAATCCACCTCCTGGGCTTCAAGTTCCTAAACCAGGACAAGTTTGCAGGTTAACTAAATCCCTTTATGGCCTGAAACAAGCCAGCCGTCAATGGTTTGCTAGACTATCCTCTTTTCTTGTTTCTGCTGGTTTTTCTCAATCCCAATCTGACCATTCTCTTTTTACTAAAGCAAAATCAGACACTTTCACTGTTCTCCTTATGTATGTAGACGATGTGATTTTGGCAGGAAACTCCCTGAATGAAATTGATAAAATAAAGGCCTCCCTACATGAAGCCTTCAAAATTAAGGATTTAGGAAGCCTGAAATACTTCCTAGGCTTTGAAGTGGCTAGATCTACCAAAGGAATACACTTATGCCAGAGAAAATATGCTCTGGACATCCTATCTGAAACTGGAATGCTAGACTGCAAACCATGCCAGACTCCTCTCATGAACAACACTAAAGATCTTTTTGACAAAGCTGCTGATCCTGTCAAAGACCCTGAATCCTATAGACGTCTGATAGGGAAGTTGCTTTATCTTACTAACTCAAGACCTGATATTTGTTATTCAGTACACTTACTTAGCCAATTTGTGCAGGCACCTACCATCTATCATCAACAAGCAGCCCAACACATCCTTAGATATCTAAAAACCAGTCCTGCCAATGGCCTTTTCTTTGCTGCCACTAATGACATTCAAATCAAGGCCTTCAACGACTCTGACTAGGCCACCTGTCTAGACACAAGGCGCAGTGTTACTGGTTACTACATCTTCCTGGGCAACTCCTTGATTTCCTGGAAATGAAAGAAGCAAAGTACTGTATCCAGATCCTCTTCAGAGGCCGAATACCGAGCCCTGGCCATTACCACTTGCGAATTACAGTGGCTCAGCTACCTTTTCCATGACTTCCGTGTTCAACACCAAGTTGTTCTCTATTGTGACAGCCAGTCTGCCAGACAAATAGCTCACAACCCCACTTTCCATGAGCGTACGAAACATATTGATCTTGATTGCCATGTCGTCCGCGAAAAACTCCAGAAGAAACTCTTCCACTTGCTGCCGATTCGCTCCGATGATCAACTCGCGGATATTTTCACAAAGGCTCTCCATCACACTTCTTTTAAAACCATTCTTCCCAAGCTTGGACTGATGGACATCCATCATCCAGCTTGAGGGGAAGGTATTGAAAACCCTCGATCAAGGGTTTTCTGTTAGGGCTTGAAGGTTTTCTGTTAGGGCTTTCTGTTAGATGTTAGTTAGGGTTCTATTTACCCTTTTCTTCCTTCTCACGGAGACTATTTAAATAGATCTCCTCCTTTGTACAGCACCAGTTAACAAACACACAGAATAATAATAAGATCAGTTTATGCGTTACTTACCTTCGAGTTATCTTCTCTCCTTGATCTCTTCTTCTCGTGCTTCCTCTTCTTTCTCCATGCTCTTTCTCTAAAGCATCGTCACCATGCCAGTGCGTTCTGGATCAGGAGGTCGTGGGTCTGAAACCCTCGAGGTTAGGTTTGGGCTGCAATAGTACTCATACTTTGAGTTTCCAATATCATGATAAAGTGCGTTCTGGATCAGGAGGTCGCGGGTCTGAAACCCTCGAGGTTAGGTTTGGGCTGCAATAGTACTCATACTTTGACTTTCCAATATCATGATAAAGTAATAGCTTTTCATGGCATAGATGAAATCAGGTTGTGGAAAAGTTCCGAGATGAAGCATTTGACAAGTGCAGTTTAATATACATTTATAATTCATATATAATTTGAAATTATTTAAAGTAGTTTTTATTTTTCTCATCTAATAAAGTTTAGATACGGGTTTTCAACATCAAATCGAACTAAAATATAAACCAAGTCAGTAAATTTTGTTTGGCATATACGACATTTTAAAGACGCATGTTTGGGTTGATATGAAGATTGTGTCCATGGTGAAGGGTGATATTAAATTTAGAGCCAATTGTTGACAGGGATTTATGGGTTGTTAAGAAGAGATCAAAGAATGATAATAGTTTGAAATCTTTTTATACAAAGACTTTTTTTTTTTTTTTTATAATTTTTTTTT
>Ga0209589_1000443_pt1:0-5000 | contig 57514 bp, 30 predicted proteins | sample CowpeawhiteBW_FD_187525 | JGI IMG/M metagenome (GOLD analysis project Ga0209589, IMG submission 187525) | Root nodule microbial communities of legume samples collected from California USA - Cow pea white BW (SPAdes) (version 2) | ecosystem: Host-associated > Plants > Roots > Nodule...
GAAAAAAAAAAAACCCACAACACGGTCACCCATCAAACAAAACCAAAAGAGAAACTATAATCTTATTTAATGAATGTGAGAAATACAATCTAATCAAAGTCTAATTCATGTTCACAAAGAACAGTTAAATTCTTAGTTTCTTAAATTATTGATTTAAATTGTAAAATTGAAAATATTGATTGTTTTATTTTATTTTGATATATTTTTCCTATTAGCAGAATAATAACTATAAACTTTTTTATATCTATTATTAAGATAATTTTCCAAATAAATAAACTAAATAAAAAATATATTTTCAATTATTTTTAACTATAGTTATGTACAAACTTTTCAGTTTCTGAAAAGAATATTTGATCAGATTAGGAGAAACTTTTCAATTTGAAATATATATACTCTATAACTAATTTTTAAGTGATAAACGACTAGCCTAATGTTATTTACGCAGAATACTTGAAATCATTTAAATTATATTAAAAGACAACCATCTTATGAGGCAGAAAATTGAATATACTGTATTATTTATTAAGAGATAAATTTTCATATATATTCTTTTGTGTACATATTTGTGCATTATAAATTTTTGTTAAAAAGAATAGTATAAAGATGAATAAATTTGATCATAAATTGTACATTTTAATCAAACTTGTCACTTAAATACAGAACTTTTAATTTTACTTTTACAGTTAAAATTACATAATTAACAACTTGTATATCTGAATCAACCAAATATTAAACACAGTAGAATGTAGGAATTTAGTATATAATTCATGTACCTCCCTATTTCTTTTGCAACAAGTAAGATTTTAATTTCCAATAAAAACAGGAAAAAAAATAATAATGAATGGCAGTTAAGGATATAAAATGAAAGAGAAAGGGCAAATAGGTGCAATAATAGAATGCATAGAATATATAAGAAGTAAAACATTTATTTATTCATTGTTGGTTTTGTGTGTGCACTGAGCCAGGTGAGGTATTAGGGAGTCACACACAAACATATCCACACCCACTCTCTTCTGTTTCTTCTTCTTTCTCTTCCTCAAAGAACAATAATAATGGAATCAGCCACCACCTGTAATGTCCAAAAGCTTAACCCTCAACCTTCCAACTCCGGTAATGGCGAACCGCTCTATGAAGACTTCGACAGCACCTGTTCCACGCCTTACGTCAGTGCCCCTTCAAGTCCCGGCCGAGGACCGCACCCAGGCTTCTTCTACAGCGCACCCGCCAGTCCAATGCACTTCGCCATAACTGCCGCATCCTCCTACGACAAGAGTCCTTCTTCTGCGCCAATGGGTTACGAGTTCGAATTCTCCGCCCGGTTCGGTTCAACCGGTTCGGCCGGTTCAGGTTCCATGAGCTCTGCCGACGAGTTGTTCTTGAATGGTCAGATCCGTCCCATGAAGCTCTCAAGCCACCTTGAACGTCCCCAGGTCCTCGCTCCTTTGTTGGATCTGGAAGGAGAAGAGGAGGAAGAAGAAGCTGAAGCGGTTAGCGTTAGCGTCGTCCGAGGCAGAGATCTGAGGCTGCGGGACAAGTCTGTTAGGAGGAGAACCAGATCCATGTCCCCTCTCCGAAGCAACACGCCTTTGGAGTGGGCAGAGAACGAGGATGATCATATTGTTGGCGGGGATCACGACAATAACGCCAGCTCCGGCAAGCAAATCGAAGTTAGTTCATCGGAAGCTGAGAAGCGTAGGGAGAACGCAGAGGATGGTTTGAGTTTAGGTTTGGAGACAACTCCTTCGGTATCAGGTTCGGCTTCGTCCTCTCGGTCTTCCTCGGCCGGGAGAAGCTCAAAGAGGTGGGTTTTCTTAAAGGACTTTCTCAGAAGCAAAAGTGAAGGAAGGAGTAACAACAAGTTCTGGTCCAGCATTTCCTTCTCCCCAACCACCAAAGACAAGAAACCCACCACTTCCACTGCTCAAACTCTCAATGTCCCAACAAACACCAAGAGCGGGTCCTCTTCTTCAGAAGCCACACACAAGTCCAAAGGAAGTAGCACTCAGGCTTGGGCCCGGAGAATGAGCGGAAAGCCCACCAACGGTGTTGGGAAGAGGCGCGTGCCACCTTCACCGCATGAGTTGCACTATAAAGCTAACAGGGCCCAAGCTGAAGAGTTGAGGAAAAAGACCTTTCTGCCCTACAGGCAAGGTCTGCTTGGGTGCTTGGGGTTTAGTTCTAAGGGTTACGGCGCCATGAATGGCTTCGCCAGAGCCCTAAACCCTGTTTCCTCCAGGTAAATTCAATTTCCTCTTTCGATTGAGGTTGGTTTACCTGAAATTGTACAGCTCACTATTAATTACTATCACCACTATCATCATTATTATTTGTTTCTTCATTTTGGAATGGTTTAGCTTAGTCTTAGCTTGGAAGAATTAAGATAGCCTCATCCCATCTTAGTGTGAATGAGGATGGTGAGAAGTGAAGTAAAATACTAAGAGGGTTCTTGTGACGACATGCTCTGAGAAATCTATCATGTACAATATACTAAGAAGAAGCCATGTACTGGTACTCGCAGCATTTCACTATTTACACAGTTGCTGTGCAGTGACTGGAGTTTATTAATATATTTTTCAACACTGACCTTTTCTTAATCTTTTTACTTAACTGTCATTAAAATTATGACATTATTGTGGCGATCCTTAGTGCTGGTTATTCATCTCTCGTACACTATGGATTTGCATCGGTTACAGAAACCACGTGGTGTGGGAGCCTGTTAGTTGGTTCAGGCCCCATAGTAACTGTGCGAACACACCTCGGCGCCTTCCACACCACGCCACACCACACCACAATTGAAAGATGCCCGTGTTTTTGTTTGCATCTTCTGCGTCTTCAGTTTTTGGTTTGGTGTGCAAATTGCATGTGACGGGAGTGAGTGTTGCGGTTTCCTTTGGGGTCTAAATGGTCTTTTTAGATGTACCCTTATAATTATTATGGTGTGGTGAGATTATTTGAGCTTTGAGTTGTGGAAAGAGATGTTTGGATATCTATATGCGACAAGATGTGGACATAAAGTAGATCGAGATTATTTGACATTGACCTGTTTATAAGTTAGTAAAATATTAAAAAGTAGGAATGTAACCCATGGAAACCCCTCCAAGAGATGTTCCATTTTCTTTTTGGTTGCTTCTATATAAGTCTCTTTTTCGATTAGTCCTTTCTACCATCCGCTTGTTCGGTGCACCCGAGTTTTCTTACTCAATGCCCCACTCTCACCATTGAGATCTCAATAGCTTTTATACGTTGCTAATGGATTAGGTAGAAAACTTTCAAAAAGGAGCCAATAAATAATCCACGAGACATGAATCCACCTGGGGGCCCGGGTCCTTCAATATGCTCAGCGGCATTTAAATTTGTTTAGCCTACTCAGAAGATGTGTGTGCCATAATGAATTAATCATGCCTCACCCTCCAAACTTTGCCATGGCCTTCCAAAATCCCCTTTTAACATGAATCTAGTAATCAATAGTGGTAAAGTAAGATTATAATTATATTTGGTTGGTGGTTCCTCAAGAAACTGTTCATACTGTCCACTCTTCCCTTCAATCACATGCTAGCTACCTGTGCGGGGATTCTGCTAGACTAAGCAGCTAACTTGTACTTGCCATATTTGGCCCCGGAATATTTTTCTCCAACTTTTTGCCATAATATTTGTCCCTCACCTTTAGTGGATCACGATCCCACTGTAGAAGATACTACTCCTAAAAATATTACATGGTGCTGAAGGAACTGTTTTCAATATAGTTTATATGAATTTGGATTTGTGGATCACACTTGCACTGTGGTTCAGTTCTTTCATAACTGCGACAACATGATTACCACACAAGATATAGCATCTCACGACTTGGTCGGTCAATGAAATGTTTATGTAACTACGCCACAATAATTTTCAAATAGGACGAATTCAATTTCTGTACAAGTTCGTGTAGGTTTAAAATAAGATAATATTTTTTATCAGATGAGAATAATGTTTGGTGAAAAAGACGAGTATGAGAGTAGTAAGACCTTGGAACTGAGGAATTAGAACCCCATATCTCCCGGAGCAGAACTTTTTAATGCAACGAAGAATCTTCCATGATGATTTGGATGAAGGCAAGGAAGGGAAAATATGGAGCTGAACTGAGGGTCAATTCATCTGACTCTTCTACAAGACTGATTGACTGCATCTACAGACGCAAAATTCAAACATGTTCAGAACAGTCCTCCATACTAATGTCAAATAGTAAGAGCTTGTTTCTGATGTCCAAAATTTATAGTAAAATCATTTCAATTATTTTACTTGGACCGTTAAACATGTCACTACCCACCCTCCTCCTTTTAGGTGAATACAACAACAATATGGGATATTTAATTGCTCATACATGGCCTAATTTAACACCATCTTCACTGTAGTATTTCGTAATATATATATATATATATATATATATATATATATATATATGAATAAAAATATTTATTTGAGTCATGTTGTATACCTATATGTACACACATATATGTATATATATGTGTGTTAAAGTGCAGATGTTCTTCTATGTTATATTTAACTTTTTAATATAATATTTTCTTTACCATATCTATGTTTTTTTTTTCTCTGTATACACGTCAAAGGTTAATAATATTTTTATAAATGACTAAATTTTTCTTTAAAAATGTGTAATATGTTTTTTTTTAATCTATGAAAAAGTATTTGAATGTGAAAAAAATATTCAATTTTGTTATTTGTTATATGTTAAAGTAATGAGATTTAGGTTAAACTTCCCGTGATAAATTGTCTGGACTTCGTATAAGGGAATAAGATATGAATAATATATGACAAAAGTTTGAAAGTCATAATAATTAGGGATGTCAACAGAGCGGGTAGGGTACGGGTAATAGCTCTCCTGTATCCTATTCGTTGGATAAATATTTGTCTCGTATCCATACCTATATCCATCGGGTATCCATTGTGCAGGTATCTGTCTATTTTTTTCATATTCACGGATATCCGCAGGTATTTGCAAA